>Ga0105105_10000015_pt1 | contig 69355 bp, 57 predicted proteins | sample PPLLaktember2015_4_FD_79108 | JGI IMG/M metagenome (GOLD analysis project Ga0105105, IMG submission 79108) | Freshwater sediment microbial communities from Prairie Pothole Lake near Jamestown, North Dakota, USA - PPLs Lake P8 Core (1) Depth... | ecosystem: Environmental > Aquatic > Freshwater >...
CCAGAATCCAACACCTGGCCCCCATTGACATTCTATAGGTACGAGATCTTCTTGTCCTTGGATCGAAACATCAATGGTGCCTGAACCCATGAAACTGCCCACCCCAGCCTCCGCAAACGCAGACATCGCACCGATAAATATAATCAGAGAACAGAAAAGGAGCCCTAATGCTCCAACCAAAAGAAGGAGCTGCCACTGTTTTTTCTGTATTTTTTTAAAAACAAGTATCGAAAATATAAGGAGACTGGCGATGATAGTGAGAACCGGTATAATCATCATAATGGTGGTAAAAATCTCTGGGAAAAACGAAAGATCTCCTACAATGACCTGTGGTGCGGTAGTGAGGGAAACAAGATTTAAAGGCATAAGATAGAAGGTCGAAGATGTCTCAATGTCTGATGACGATCCTTGTAATGACCACCAAGGGCAGACAAGTGCTATGACTAAAAGACCTATCGTGAAAAATAAAAGAAAATACAATGGTTCTTTCTTTCGAATACTAAATAGTACTCCAAGCAAAATCAACACACAAGCAAGGACGAGACCAACCAGAGGGAAAATGGATTGCAGGCTCGTGATCAAATTGACACTTCGTTCACCTGCTACGTGTAAGACTCTCTGACCGATGATATTTCCTTGAGATATCACTTTCACGGTATAGGTACCAGGTGGGAGTGAAAAAACAGTTAATGTACCATTACTAACTGATTCCTGGGTTTTCCCACCACGACTCACCTGAAGAGCGACTCCATCAAGTGTTGTGCCTCGTGAATCAAAGACATGGAAAGATACAGGGAATTCCGCGGGAAACACCAATGATTCATCTGGTGAAGGAATCTGTATTTCTTTTTCGATGGTAAAGGATTTATACTGAATCTCTAGTTGATATGTCGCTGGGAGCAAATCACGAAATTGATAGGAGCTGGGTGTGTTTTTTGTTGGGAAAATACTGGTTGGTGTCTGCATCGCGGCACTGGTTATTCTTGGTGTTATTTCGATTTCTGGTGGCAACCCCCAGAGGTCTACCAGGGTCAATGTCCAATCATACCGATCGAACGTTATTGATTTCTTTAAAGGAATCAATATCCGGTTGTATCGTAATCGTATCGACTCATTGGCAACCTCAAAACCCTGAGAGATGATTTTCAATTGATAAGGTTCTTTTCGATTACAAGGTGCAACTAGCACTGCGACCCCCTGATCATTAGTCGTATTAGAAGCAATGATCATCCCATCCTGTAACAGCATCACATCAGCATCATTAATTCCACTCCCTTCTTGATCAACAAGGGTGACTTGACAGGAGCCCTGGGGCCTGCAGAACACATGAATGCGAGAATCTTTCGTAAGATCTACGATTATACTTCCTATAAAATGTCGTTCGTGACCAACCCGTGAGTTCTCCTTGAAAACTTTGATGACATACTGACCAGACTCAAGTGATACAAAATGGACTCCTTTAAAGAAGGAGATATTACGAATGTCAACCATATGGATAAGTGCTTGTATTTTCTCCTTCAAAGATGTTTCCTTGGATGAGATATCTTCTTTGAATGGGAGTCGACCAGCGGTACTAGAGCTCACTAACTCATTATCACGATACACTTCAACATTGATGTAGGGGAAATGACGACCGGTGATCGCAGCGATAGCCGATCCGAAAGGAAATGATGGTGCGTTATGGATATTCACCGTAAGTGAAAAACGATCAGCAGAAGTTACTTCTTCCGAGGATTGATCATCGTCTATGAATGGCTTCATTGGTACAAGAGCCTGAAAAATATCTGTTTCTTTTTCTGCAATAAGGTATCCTCCAACAGGAGATGAAAAGAATTCTGCGTCGAACTCAGCGGTAAACCCTTTCGGGATTATCATATCTTTTCCCGTGATATTTTTTTCATAGCTATTCCGAGTGCACTCGACTCCTGCGACTACATAGTCCAAACCAGGGAAATGTGGATAATTCGACTCGTACGTCTTTACTTGTATCCCATCACGCTCATTCTCCCCGGCTTTGACTACAGAAGAAGAGCCAAAGATTAATGCATGAACGTTCCCTGTGGCTCCCTCATCAAACGAGATCCAAGGTTTTTTTCCCATATCGACATCATCTGGTGTTTGTATCAACCAAAGCACCGGATTTTCTTGCGTATATTCAGGGTGTAAATCCACTTCATATTCCTCTACACTATTTTGCTCTGAATAGAGGTGAGAGAAGGGGTAGATCTTCCCGAAGTTCAAATCCGCAATTGATGCACTTCGCATCTCACCACACTGCAACGAGGCATATGTTCCATCTGTGTTTGCCTCAGCGTATACCTGGCATTCTTTCAATGTTTCATGGACGACATGGACCTGAATGCGTTCAGAGGAGGTTGGGCAATAATAATATTTGTAGATTGCAGTAGTCTGAAGATCGTCTCCATTGGATCTGCTCAGTATTTTACAGGAGACCATGAGATTCCCGTCACAGAGAATCTCTTTCGTAATTAATTTTTGACTCGTAGAATTAAATTGCCACATTTCATCTCCGTAATAGTAGGAGTACTCAAACGAGAGGATTGCTTCCCCGTTTTTTGGCATCACCTCTGTTGAACCTTCTTGAAGTTTTGTCACAAATTGTGAAGTGGAGTACCAAAGGAATTGACCTTCTTGTGCTACAACGTAGCGAATAGTCCCATTTTGCGATATTTTATAAAAATAGGATTCCAGAGGATATCCCGGTATAGGTTCATAGAAATAGGAGGAATCCGCAATAGACACATGGTCAGGATACTCCGGAGAAATGGTTGGTGATTCATCGTAATACACATAATATCGCTCGGTGCTGTCTGTCTGCGGAGGAATCAGGAACACAAGATTACAAGAGAGGATATAGGTCTCATCTGAATACTTCAGAGCATAGAGCTGGGATTCAAGTTCAATGTCATCTTCTTTGTTTTGGCAGATCACTCGCACAGAATGAGATGTTTCGTTCTTCGCCCAGCAGGGGGATTCAAATCGAATCGTGGTATCGACAGGCTGGTTGGCTGCAGATTCTTTGCTGGTCACCGACTCAAGGAGAATTTCCTGGCGATACGACCAGTTGTCGTTCCACCAATCATCTTGCCCTGCAGAAACCTGGAGGTGCAACACCAAACAGAGGAACACTCCTAGCAGTAATAACACTCGTATCATTTTTGTCACCATAACGGCGACCAAACCCCCATTTTTTTAAAATATTTCACTATGAATAATTATTATCTGGTATTATATTATTCTTTGTACTGAGATAAAATTAGGATAATGAGAGGACGTGGCCTTTTTTTATCACGGTTTCGACCAGATTTACCCCGAAATGGTAGGGGAGGAACTGATGGTTCGGACAATCAAGGATGAGCAGGTCTGCTTGTTTTCCAGTCTCAAGGCTTCCGATGGTATTTTGCAACCCGATAGCGCACGCTGCGTTAAACGTCGTTGCGGTGATCGCCTCTGCAGGGGTCATCTGCATCTTCAGACAAGAAAGTTGAATGATCATCTGCATATTTTCGGTCCAACAATTCGGGTTCAGATCAGTTGCTAACGCAACCGGAACACCAGAGTCTATGATCTTTCGTGCAGGGGCAAACTGTTCCATCATCAGACAGAAGGGAGTCCCTGGAAGAAGCACCCCTATGATGTTTTTTTGTGCCATCGCACGTAAACCAGCCTCTGAGGACTTCAAGAGATGATCTGCGCTGATCGCACCTACCTCTGCAGCAAGCAAGGCCCCCCCGGTATCAACTATCTCATCTGCATGGATCTTAGGCACAAGACCGTAGTATTTTGCTTCTTCGAGGATCTTTCTTGTTTGTGGAACCGTAAAAACACCTTTTTCACAGAACACGTCACAGAACCGGGCAAGACCCTTGGTTTTCGGCAGCATCTCCTCAAGGATCATTTGTATGTACTCGTCTGCCTTCATTTGTTTTGGAATCGCATGCGCACCCAGAAACGTCGAAACAAGATCCATCGGATGAGTCTTTGCGAGTTTTTGCTGAACCTTCAACAGCTTTATCTCATTTATCACATCAAGTCCATAACCAGTTTTCGCCTCGCAGGAAGTCGTACCATGTCGCAGCATCGTATCAAGACGTTTCTTGCTCTGCAACAAGAGTTGTGCTGGAGAGGCTTTCCGTGTCTTTTCCACAGTATAAAAAATCCCTCCACCACGTCGAAGAATCTCCATATAAGGGACACCAGCGAGCTTCAAGTCCAGCTCAAACTCTCGAGACCCGGCAAACACGACATGAGTGTGAGGATCGACGAACCCAGGCATGACAAGTTTCCCAGAAGCATCGATGACGGTCTCAGCCTTGTATCGAAGATTCCGGCCTACATCAACAATCCTCCCATCCTGTATCGCAATCGACCCGTTCTTCATGATTCCAAGATTCCTCATCTGCCCCCGTATCCGTGGTTTTCTTGGTCCTTTGAGTGTGAGTAGCTCACTTGCATGAGTGATAAGGAGATCGACCGATTGCATAGACTATTCCCAAATGGTTAAATGAAGGACTCTTGATTAAGGTTTACGGTGACTACCTATGGCACGACTCATAGAATGTGTTCCTAATTTCAGCGAAGGGAAAAATAAAAACACAATCGACACAATCCATAACCTGATACAGAAGCATCCAGACGTAACATTGTTGGATTTTACTCCTGATGCAGATCATAACCGCACTGATGTTACCCTGATAGGTTCCCCTGAAGCAGTCAAGGCTGTTGTTTTAGAAATCGCTCTGAAATGTGTCGAACTCATCGATATGAACAAACATAAAGGCGAACACCCTCGCATGGGAGCAATCGATGTCGTCCCGTTCATCCCAATCACCGAGGTGGGCATGAGCGAATGTATCCAGCTTGCCAACGACTTTGCAAAGGAATTCTCAGAGAAAACCAACGTCCCTTGTTATCTGTACGAGGAAGCAGCCAAAAAAGAAAACCGACGAAACCTTGCTGACGTCCGACGAGGAGAATATGAAGGACTCAAAGCAGAAATAGGAAAAAACCCTGAAAAAGTTCCAGACTATGGGCCGAACAAGATCCATCCAACCGCTGGAGCGACCGCGGTAGGAGCACGGTTTTTCCTCATCGCCTTCAATGTCAACCTCGGCACATCAAACATAAAGATAGCAGATGATATAGCAAAGGTCGTTCGACATAGCAGCGGTGGGTATCGATACGTGAAGGCGAAAGGATTTGAGATTAAAGAAAGGGGAATCGTACAGGTATCTATGAATCTCACTAACTATCAAAAAACATCCATCTTTCGTGTCTTTGAGACCATAAAAAACGAAGCAGAGCGGCATGGTGTTCCGGTCATAGGCAGCGAAATCGTAGGATTAATCCCCTTAGAAGCATTGGTTGATAGCACAAATCATTACCTCCGTCTTGAAAAATTCACAGTTGACCAGGTCTTAGAAAAACGACTCTTAGAGATTAAGAAGTGATTCCCATGACAAAACTAGTCAAACAGAATGTAAAAATGTTCCTTGACGAGGTCGCTTCCAGCAGCCCTGCGCCTGGAGGCGGAAGTGTCGCTGCGCTCGCAGGAGCACTTGGAGCTGCGTTAACGTCGATGGTGTGTAATCTTACCAAAGCAAAACAAGGATATGAAGCAGTGCAGGACCAAATCTCAGAGGTTCTAGAGAAAAGTGAAGAACTCAGGAAGGACCTCACCGATCTTATCGATAAGGACACCGATGCGTTTAATGAGGTCATGAAAGCACTGAAAATGCCAAAAGAAACAGAGGAACAAAAAGAGCAGAGAAGGGTCGCGATGCAGTCCGCATTTAAACTAGCAGCAGAAGTCCCATTAGAGACCGCACGCGAATGTGTGCAAATCCTTGATGTTGCCCATATCGTAGCAGAAAAAGGAAACAAAAATTCTATTAGCGATGCAGCGGTATCGGCGTTGATGGCGCAGACCGGGGTGCAAGCTGCGATGTTGAATGTTCGTATTAATCTGAGTTCTATAAAGGATCCTGATTATGTCCAGCAGGTTTCAACAGAGCTGCATGAACTGCTACAATATGCGATGCAAAAATCAACAGAGATCCTCAGCATTGTCGAAAAAAACCTGTAACATCCCTTGGATGAGTCGCGATGGTCACCTCAGCAAAGAATCTGTATGAGATTTTATTGGATGCTTTTGGGAATCAGCGCTGGTGGCCTGTGGATTCAAGGTATCATCAGAAACAAAAAAGCGATCCTCGTTTTGAGATCATTGTAGGGGCGATACTTACTCAAAACACGGCATGGACAAATGTTGAGAAAGCTCTTGAGAACCTCAAAAAACAAAACACCTTCACGATTCATGCGATGACGCATGTGAATGAAAGCAACCTCAAAACCATGATTCAACCCTCAGGGTTCTTCAATCAAAAAGCTCAACGTCTCAAGTTCTTTGCATCCTATCTTGAAAACAAGTTCGGAGGGGATCTGCAGATGTTTTTCTCACGAGACACATCAGAGATCCATCAGGAGTTATTATCCCTGCCAGGGATTGGTCCTGAAACAGCAGATTCGATTCTCCTCTATGCCGGGGATCATCCTGTTTTTGTAGTTGATGCCTATACCAAACGGATCTGTCATCGATTCCCGTTTCCGGTATCATCTGACTCCTATGATGATATTCAACAATTCTTTGAAAACGAGCTTTCATCGACAATCCCACAAAAAGAACTGACATCGATTTACAAAGAATTCCATGCGCTTCTTGTGGAACTTGCAAAACAGTACTGCTGGAAGAAAAAACCAAGCTGCAGTACCTGTCCGCTAACTCATTTATGTGAGAAGCTCCTCTAGTTTATTGCGTAAGACCTCAGCAGGGATATCGGGAAGTGAAATATACTGCGAGTTGCCCACCTGGCCTTTCCCAGAGGGTTTTACTCTGATAAATCCCGCTTGTTCTATTTCTTTAAGATAGTTCCAAAACATCGTATGTGCCCTTGCATCCTCAGAGTACTCCTCACAGGTAATCGCATAGGTTTTCTCTACTTCACCGGTGTTGGCGTACGCTATGTCCTCTTTCTGTAATCGTTTGGCAATTGAGAGCAGGGTAAGCAATTGATGTTTTCCCAGATTTTTTAGTTTTGTTTCAGTAACAACTGAGTATGTTTCTGCTTTTGCGGTACGCACATGCTCAGGTATTACCTGTTTTACGTGTTTCTCATCAGCGTACATGCCTGCTTTCCAGAGCAACTCTATTGAAAAACGTGCGTCACCATATTCACTGGCGATATCAGCGATAAGCTCGGCACTCTCAGTAAGAACTGTGTTTGCATGGAATGCAAGCTGTACTCGCTGTCGTATGATATCATAGAGCTCATCTCGAGTATATTTCTCCAAAATGATGGTGTTGCTGCGTTTAAACGTACTGAGTGCTGCTGCCTCCAGGTCGGCGAGAACATCTTTCTGTGAAATCATGATAACAGAGACGGTATTTCCTGTTTTTGTGGTTTCATCATTAAACCTGGTGAGAGTATAAATCAGATTTGACTTGCCTTTTTTTACCAATGCATCTACCTCATCAAGCACGAGAAGGAGCTGCGATTCTTTTCGTTGGAGGTGCGTACGAAGAATTTCCAGCATTTCCTGTACAGAGAAACCCCGGTCAGGGAACCGTGGATCAAAATGATTCAAGACGCCAAGCAGGACCATAGCATCGCTGGATCGTTTTCGACAATTAATATGGACGTATTCGAGTATCTTGCCTTGTTTTCGTGCGATCTGAACAAGTGATTGACAGAAATATTTCGTCATCGCTGTTTTTCCAGTACCGACAGGTCCACAGATGAACGCATTTTGTCCGATGTTGACAAAAACAGGTTTGAACATCTGAGCAAGTTTTTTCAGCTGTTCGGTTCTATGCGGTAGCTCACTAGGGACATAATCAAAATCAAGCACATGAAGATCCTTAATGACAGATGATGAGAACAACTCATCTTCAATAATACTACCCATACCACAGGGTAATACCTGCTCTTAATAAAACTTTATCTCCGGATATGGATAAAGATTATACATCGGTTTGATATTGTGAGTAATTACAATGGGAGATGAACCTTCTATTCAAAAATCAGTACAATTCCTGAAAAACACGTTTCAAACATATTATGCTTCTAATAAAATAGAACTCCCAGATCGTTTTGGCCGTAGGGAATTTGCTTTTCTGCTTTTTGGTGGGAAAGGGATGGTACGACATCTGGGTTTTGAGAAACGAGAGATGATTTGGAATTTTTTGGAACAACGAGCTCCACAGCATGCGTATTATTCATCAGCGTATTACCAACACCCAGATGCAGCGAAAATGCCAGACAAAATATGGATGGGTGCTGAATTGATCTTTGATTTGGATTCCGATCATCTCCCAAACGCAGAAAAAATGGGATATGTCGAATCGCTTGTTGAAGTGAAAAAAGAATTTATTAAATTGATACATGAGTTTTTACTGAGTGATTTTGGGTTTAAAGAAAAACACATGGAACTGTATTTCAGCGGGGGGAGAGGATATCATTGTCATGTGAAGGACCCTGCGATTTTGGATCTGGATAGTAATGAGCGCAGGGAGATTGTTGATTATATCACGGGGCGTGACCTGCAGGATTCCCTTATCTTCCATGAGCAAGCCACCAGTAGGAAAAGCTATGGAAGTCATTCGTTTGCAAGCGGAAAAAGCCTTAAGATGCCCACGCCAGATCAAGAAGGATGGAAAGGTAGGATCAGCCGAGGTATTATTGATCTGGTCAATGAGATTAAAAAAAGTGAGAATCCTGAGAAAAAATTAGAGGAATATGGGGTTAGTACGCATGATGCAGAACGACTCGTTCAGGAGCTATCAGAGGAGCGGATGCGACGGATAAAAGACGGGTTGCTTGACCAGTCTAAGACGATTCGGAAGTTTTTTTTGAATAGTGCGTTACGAAAAACAGCAGTGTCTCTGAGTGCAGGAGAAACCGATGAACCGGTTACATGTGATGTGAAACGCCTCATCCGGTTACCGTCATCGCTGCATGGGAAGACCGGGTTAAAGGTTGTAAAAATCACAGTTGACGATTTGAAAGAATTTGACCCGCTAAGAGATGCGGTCGCCTTACCTGATGACCCTGTGCGTATCGTTGTGGATCGACCGGTATCGTTGGATATGAATGGTCAGAGCTTCCATCTCAGCGAAGGTGAGCAGGAGGTTCCAACCTATCTGGCTGCATTCCTGTTAGGGAGAAAAGAAGCAACATTTGTCTAACATCCCTGCTTTTTTTACCACAATCTTTATCAAAGGGAAAGAATAATAAAGAGGCAAGTTCTTTTTAGTGAATGGTGATTTATGAGAAAACGCACGATTGCTCTTTGCATCATACTTGTTGGTATACTTCTGGTTCCATCACTAAGCACAGCATCCTTGTTAAGAGCACAAAAAAATGACCTTGCATTCGAAACAGTTCGTGAACAACATTTAAGAGACATACAGAATCATTTTCCCATTATTGTCCCACAAGGTCTGTATCACACCTATGATGAAATGACGATTCTGCTGCAGGGTCTTGCAATAAATCATTCTGATATCATGTCAGTTGTCTCGATTGGGAAGACATTCGAAGGCAGAGATCTCTGGATGGTGAAGCTTTCAGATAATGTCAATCAAGAAGAGGATGAACCTGATATTCTATTCATGGGGGCACACCATGGTGATGAAAAACCATCCTATGAGGTGCTTATTTTCTTCATTCAGTTCATGGTGGATAATTATTACAACGGCACAGAGAGTGTGCGAGAAGCCATCAATAACACAGAACTCTTCATTATGCCGATGGTAAATCCTGATGGGGTAGAAGCAGGTACACGGAAGAACTGTGCACCGAATCATGGTCCGTTTGGTTTACAAAAGAAAATAACCTCAATTGGTGTCGACCTGAACAGAAATTATGGTTATCGATGGTTTCTGTTTTTCCTTTGTCCATGGCGGTATTATAAGGCAACGAGTGTGATGGATAGGACAAATGTGTATAGAGGAGAATATCCCTTCAGTGAAAATGAGACGCAAGCTATCAAATCTTTCATGGAAACCCATCCTATCATCATCTCCCTTTCATATCATACGTCAGGGGAATTAGTTCTGTATCCTTGGGGGTATACAAAGAATCCTCCCAAAGATGAAGAAGTCTTTGTCTCGATCGGGGAAAATATTTCAAGACTGGATAATTATACACTCAGCCAGTCAATTTATTTGTACCCTACTCTGGGGGATGACTGTGACTGGGCGTATGGCGAGTATGGTATTTTTTCGTATACCATTGAACTTGGAACCGTGCAAGCCACCTCAGACCCACAAGATCTCCTGGAAATGTGTACTTCTCATGTCAACGTCAATCTGTATGTCTGCCAACGTGCCCAACTCCTTCAAAAAAAGTAATCCTGAAGTGTTATTTTTATAGGTTGGTTAGACAAAGCGGATTGACTCGAGGTTCAAGGGCGCAGAAGTATTCATGTTCAGTCGCTTATGAATAGTCGATGACAGATCCAAGCATTTTGATTCTTCACCATGGCCAAAGATGACTCGTTCGGGTCGTGGAGACATATTGTTAATGAACCCGACAAGTTGCCGTCGGTCGCTATGCCCTGAGAACCCATCGCAGGTCTCCACGGTCATCTCAACAGGTAGACTGACGATGTTGCCTCCGACGTTCATTGGGATTTCCTTTGCGCCACGTTGAATCCGTCTTCCGATGGTGCCTTCTGCTTGATATCCGACGAAAACAAGGGTGTTTTTTGCTTCACCGCACCAGTGTTTAAAGTATTCCATGACCGGGCCTCCGTTCATCATACCACTGGTCGCAAGCACCACACAGGGGTCTTTCTCCCCAAGGATCTTTTCCCGCATGTCACCGCTATCAACCCGTTTGAAAATTTCTGACAACAACGGGTTATCCCCCTGTTGGAATATCTGGGTCCGAAGCTTGTTGTTCAGATACTCTGGATACGCGGTATGGATAGCGGTCGCCTCCCAGATCATCCCATCAAGATACACAGGGACCTCTGGGATTTCTTTCATTTTCACCAGGCTTTCCAGGACAATCATGACCTCCTGGCTTCGCCCGACAGCAAACACAGGAACAAGGACTTTTCCTTTTTTCTTCATCGACGTGCGAATGATGTCTTTCAATCGATCTGTAGCTTCTTTCCGGCTTGGCTGGAAATCATCATGTCCTCCATACGTTGATTCGATGACCAACGCCTCCGCACGGGGGAAATGGTTGATCGCCGGGTTGAACAACCAGGTACGCTCAAACTTAATATCACCGGAGAAAGCAATGTTGTATAATCCATCACCGATATGGAAATGACATATAGAGGAGCCAAGGATATGGCCTGCGTTATGGAACGTGAGTCGGATATCTGGGGTGATATCGGTCGTGTCTCCATATCCCATGACGATGCAATGTTTGATCACATTGCGAATATTCTCAGAGGAGTAGGGAACTTTTTTTGCATCTGCTGCGGCCACCTTGATATAATCCATCTGAAGCAGGGTCATCAGGTCTCGTGTTGGTGGCGTGCAATAGATCGGACCCTCATATCCATATTTGTATAAGATTGGCACAAGTCCACAATGGTCAAGATGGGCATGGGTAATGACCACGGCATCAATTTTCTCTAAAGGGAGAACCTCAGGCATATGAATATACGGTGATCCGTTGTTCTCTGATGAAACGTCAATTCCACAGTCGATGAGTACTTTACTATCCTGGGTGTGTAGCATCGAACAGGACCGACCGACCTCGCGGAATCCGCCAAGGGAGATCATACGGATGAACTTCTCTCCTGTTGAAGAGCCACGGTGGATCTTACGACCGATTTTCCGAAGAATATCTTTTCGTTCATCACTCATTGAGCGGAGGTACCCACGTATCTCCTGGACGGTTTTTGATTGAATCGGTGGCGCTCGCACGATACTGGGTGCCCAGTTAATCTTTTTTCGTATTTCGTTTAACAGTTGACCTTCTCTTCCGATGGCAGCACCGGGCTTTAACGCCTCAATGGTGACTTCGCCGACATCAGGTTGAAAATAAATATTTGTTATCTCCGCATCTTTTGGGATGATCTGTCGTATCTTCTTTTCTGCGATATCAACATCGGTAAGAACAGAAGGATCAGGACGGACCACGATCCGTTTCTGCAGACTTTTTGCCATGTTTTTGACTAAATCCTTATTATTAGCAAACTTATCTGGTGTTTTTGTATAAATAACAAGAAGTGCACCTTCGAACTCTACTTCAGAGATATCGACACTTGCTGGTATTGAGCTTCGGATCTTGCCTCGAATTTCTGCTAAAACATCATCAACGGTCATATTCTACCTTTTTTAAGCTTGTAAAACGAACTTAAGACTCTTTGTTTCTCGGATAACTATCCTTTGAGAATACGGATTTTTACTTCCCCATCTTCTGCAAACGTTTTTTAATTTCATCTTCAGGTATCATTTTAAATTCTTTCTCAGTAATCACTGCCACATCAGCTCCGTTTCCTGAAGCAGAGTCTCGACCCATCGCAGCAGTAATCGCTCGTAACGCAAGATCGATACCTTCATTGATGGTCATATCATCACGGAACGAGTCTTCCAAAACACCGAACGCATAGGGTGAGCCAGAGCCACCCGCGGTGTATTTATCTGGTATAGAACCGCCAGCTGCATCCAACGAATAGACATGTCCCCCTTCGGAATCCCATCCACCAAGAATCAACTGGACATAGTAGGGATAGAATTTCCGGGAGTTCAAGATATTAGACATGAGTGTCGCAGCGCTTTGTACGGACATTTCTACGTCTCGTTTTAAGCTATACAGCCTTGTTTCTGCTTTCAGATATCGAGAAAGAACCTGAAGATCACCGACTAGTCCTGCGGTTGCAAGTGCGAGATGATTATCAATTTGATAGAGTTTCTTTGTCGCTTTATGGGCAATTAGCGTGCCCATTGTTGCTCGATGTTCTGTCGCAATAACTACACCGTCTTTACAGACCATTCCAAGAATTGTGGTACCTGTTTTCTTTAAATCTTCTGTCATAAATTACTCTCCAGTAAACACCAGAAAAATACTGGGTAACGAATCATATATCTTTTATATATACTTTGTGGAATGTTCATGAGAGGAGATTCGTAATTGACGATCTCCTCTTTTCTGTTTTATATGATTGATAATTGTTTTCCTAGTTTTTCGAATTTATCTAATGCAAAATCCAAATCCTTCTTTGAGAGACCTGCGTTCATCATGGTTCGAATGCGGGCTTTATCCTTTGCGACCATCGGGAACACAATGGGGAGTGCAAAAACCCCTTCATCGTAGAGTTTATTGCTTAGTTCTTTTGCTTTTCCAGAGTCTCCAACAATGACGGGGGTGATAGGTGTTTCACTTTCTCCTGTGTTGAAGCCCAAGGATTTCAATTCTTTTTTGAAGTATTTTGTATTATCCCAAAGTCTTCTGACGTGTTCAGGTTCTGTTTCAAGGACATCGATAGCAGCAAGCTGAGCACCTGACACGGCTGGTGGATGAGAACCGCTCAACAGCCAGGTTCGTGATTTGTTGTATGCGAAGTTCACCAGGTCTTGGCTTCCAGCGATAAGACCTCCGACCACACCGAAGGCTTTACTGAACGTACCCATCTCAACGTCGATTTTCCCCTCGATATGGAAATGCGCCCCAATCCCACGTCCGTCCTCTCCGATGACTCCTTCTCCGTGTGCATCATCGACGTAGGTCATCGCCCCAAACTCATTAGCAAGTTTCACTATCTTATCCATAGGTGCAATGTCTCCATCCATGCTGAAGACTCCGTCGGTGATGATAAGGATTCGACGATATTTCTTATCTGCGTCTTTCAACACCCGTTCAAGGTCACTCATGTCACGATGTTTGAAAATCGCTCGATCCGCTTTGGTGAGCCGGACACCATCAATGATGCTCCCATGGTTTAACTCATCGCTGATGACGATATCGCCTTCTCCGACAAGCTGAGGGATTAAACCAGAATTCGCGGCAAAACCAGTTTGATAAATCAAGCTGGATTCTGTTCTTTTAAATTTCGCGAGTCGTTTTTCGACTTCTGTATGGATTTTCAGGGTTCCTGCAATTGCACGAACAGAACCAGACCCAGCACCGTATTTGTTTGCAGCATCGATAGCTCCTTTTATGAGTCGAGGATGGTTACTGAGATTCAGATAGTTATTCGAACACATCATGATTACTTCTTTGCCGTTGACAATGGAATGCGGTTTTGAACCGCTCTCAAGAACACGGATGTTCCACTCAAAATGGTTTTTTACTAATTCATTGTATTCGTCCTTTAAAAATTTGTTTGCGTTTCTTTTTGTAATTTGTGTCATCATGTTACCTCCAAGAATGATACGTCCCCTTAGGGGGTCAGGACATAAGATTCGGATATTAAAAGCTGTTGGTTTGTAGCTTTACGACTCTGCTCAGACGGTATCCGATAACCACCATGAGGTACCCCTGGTTTATAAAACGATGATCGAGTCGTTTATCCCCTGTGTCTACTCGTAGGAGCTGGGTGTGTATCAGCTTTGAGGGGGTTGACACGACAATAATGTTTTCGATCCCTATTTTATTGATGACTGCTGGGCTGAGTTGAAGGTTCCCACGCCCCAGGATAAACCCCTGCGCACCAATGGGGCTCAGAAGGATTTTTGCTTTAGGATATTTATTTAGAAGCTGCAGAATTTGTTCTTCGTTGACATCCTTTGCCAGGAGCTTTTTTTGATACACGGCATCAATGCCTAGCAGGGTGTGTTCAATGTGAAGTTTCTTTGCGATATGATCGATGGTCCCACCTGGACCAAACAAAAACAAACAATCCTGATGTTTTTCTAGTTCATCGTTGATATGGTCAGCGAGCTCGTCTTTTACTTCATCGTCTGAGACGGATTCAAAACAAGATTTCCCCACCTGTATGTATGTTGGTTCAACGATACCTTTTGCGATGCCATATAACCGAACCTTCCATTCCCCTTTCCGGTAGAGTTCTTCGTCAAGGTCCATGATTTCAGCATCACCAATGGTTAGTCGTCTATTGATGAACTCTAGCAGCATTTTCGCAGTCGCAGTCGTGGTGATCCCAAAGACTCCAGAATGCATTTTGACGCCAGATGGTATGCCGAGAAGAGGGATTTTTTTATCGATTATTGTGAAGATATCTCGTGCTGTTCCATCGCCGCCGCAGAAGACGAGTAAATCAGGTGGTGATTCAAGGAATTTTTTACAAGCCTTCCTTGTATCATTTGCTGAGGTGGTGTTTCCCTTTGCTGTATAGACGATCTGTTTATTTTTTATACCGACATCTTCCAGCTCATTATTCCCCATATCTCCATCACAGGTGAACCAGACCACCTCTTGATGGTTCTCAGGATGTGCGAAAAACTCATGGAGCATCTCTTCTGCTTTCAGTCGGGCGACAGGATGGGCTCCCAGCTTGACTGCTTTGTCATAGACGTCATCTGTTCCTTTTAGTCCGACTCTGCCACCCATCCCAGCAATGGGGTTTACAAGGAAACCAATTTTTACGCTCATCTCATTGTGGAAGGATTGTTCTCAATAGGAATCGGATTTAAAAATTGATTGGTTTTACACATCTACTTTTTCATTTTGAGATTTTGCCACGATGTATTTAAATAGTTTTAATGAGAAATAGCATAGTGGTGAGGAAGGGCGACGTTCGGCGGGGTCTTGTCTTCCCGATCTGCGCTCTTGTCTTCCGGTGACGCTGGTGTCGCGTGTCTGCGTTGCGTCGGTCTGGCGCGCGTTCGCGTGCTTCGTTTCCCCTCCTTCCTTACCTTTCGGGCTGGTGAGTAGAGGGGGTTTTTTTCTCCATGTTTTATCTTCGAGGTGGTTGAAGGAGGGTGAGATCAAGTGAGCCGTTCTTGTAGATTTTGAGAAATGTTTTTGCATCGATGCTATAGAGTTGTGTTGTACACATCAGAGCGTATTCTGAGCATGCCGCGTGTTGGATTTCTTTGATAATCTCTTTGGTGATAGGTGAGGTAAAATGGTAGTCTTCAGATAGGAACAGATCGATGCCGTTTTTAAGATTTGAGACAAGAATGGTGCAGTCATTGGCGACATCGTGGGCATCAATTCCGTGTTCTTGCATCGAACGTTGGCATGCGTTCCCTAAGGCATCGGAGAGGAGTCTGTTTTTGAAATCGATGACGGTCGCGTGAGCATGCATCCAACGATGTATTGCTTTCTTATGGTCTGATTCGGTGATGCGCTCCCAAATCTTTAGCTGTTCCAATTCTGAAACCACTGTTGCAGTGATGAAACTAGGAATCCGGTCACGGGCAATGATTTTGATCACTTGGTCTATAGTTGTATCTTCTTTCAGCAAGAAAGACGTGTCAAATGAAATGCTTCGTAATGATATTCGTTCTGCCATGAGAGAGTCTTGGAAATGGATATAAATCTATTACTTAATAAAGGAAATCGACTCCTATTTTTATATATACACTATAAAAACATTTAAATCCTATGATTCAGATGTTATTTTCAGTTATCTTTGTCGGGGAGTCTGAAAGGATGATTAATACGAAGGTGTTTGCTTGGTTTATTTGTGTCTTGTTTATTGAATCTGGTATTCCGTTGGTTGACTCCGCAACACCAATTTTCATGAATTCGACAGTCTCAGATTTTTCACCGATGAACCCAAATGAAAACTGGACAGAGATACAAAAAATATTACCATCTGATAATGGTGAAGATTTCGGATTCTCCATATCAATTGACAACGATACTGCTCTTGTTGGAGCAGTATTTGGAAATCACAATATGAGCTCGCGCCATCAAGGAGCAGTTTATGTTTTAATCAGAGAGGGTTATACATGGATGATACAGGCAAAACTTTTTGACCCTGATGGTGCACCAGGGGACATGTTTGGATGTGATGTTTCTCTTGATGGAGATACCGCTCTTATAGGAGCATATGATGCTGACGATCGTCGAGGAACAGCTTATGTTTTCACTCGGAGTAATACAACATGGAGCCTACAAGGTCAGTTGTTTGTCCCTGAAAGAGAACCTTGGGATCATTATGGTATATCTGTCGAACTAAAAGGTGATACCGCTTTTATCGGGGCACCTGGTGATAACGAATGGAACGGCTCTGTATATGTATTTACATGGTGTGGGTCCTTCTGGGCTTTACAACAACAACTTACTGCACCTGATAGTGATACATATACCTATTTTGGTAGTTCACTATCTTTAGACGGAGACACAATTCTTATTAGTGCAGAAGAATCAGTATACGTTTTTACTCACACTGGTTCAATTTGGATGTGGCAAGCAAAGATTTCTTCACCAGATAGTAACCCATTGACTCACTTTGGATCCTCTGTTTCTCTTGATAATGATACTGCCCTTATTGGAGCTTATCAGTATGGTCTCCCAGAGGAAATTTCCAACGGATCAGCGTATGTCTATATTCGCATTGGTGACAATTGGTATGAGCAGGCTAACCTCACTGCTTCAGATGGAGCACCGGAGGATACTTTCGGATGCAGGGTATTCCTTGATGGGAATACCGCTTTCATTGGAGCGCTTCATGTCGATTATCAGAAACCAGGATCCGTTTATGTTTTCACCCGCGTTGGGACTCATTGGACTCAACAAGCAAAACTCGTCGCCTCAGACGGAAATAATGGGGATGCATTTGGTTCTGGGATATGTGTTAAAGGTGATGTTGCTCTTATCGGAGGCTTTGGGAATAATGAAATGGGATATGGTTCCGGGGCTGTCTATGAATTTATTAGAGGGAATGAAGGTCTCGATATTGAGATAACTAATGGGTTAGGAGTCCATGCAGTCATCAGAAATAGAGGATTACAGATCTTGAGCGATATTGATTGGCAGATTCATGTTGAAGGAGGTATATTACACCATATCAATATCACAATGAATGGAACAATTGATCTTCAGGCTGGTGATATAAAAACGGTCAAGACCGATATTTTTTTCGGTCTTGGTCCTATCAATATCACTGTAAAAGCGTTTTATAAAACAGAGACAGTTCAAGGAAAATATCTCTTCATCTACTCGATAATCCAATAACAAGTCATTTAGTCACTCCGTTCTTTACTTGTTTATTCGTATCATAACTGCACGTTTCTCCATTCTGTTCCTAAAGATAAAATCTAAAAAAAAATATTCAATATTTTTTGTCGAAGGGGACTATGTTGTCATTTTTTCGGTCTAATTAAAAGAGGGAAAAAAGGGGTCATTGAGGTACGAGTTTCTCCTGTAAGATATAGCGGACCTATGGGGATTCGAACCCCAGTATCCGGCTCCGAAGGCCCTCATTTCTCGAAGAAACTGATAATAATATCAATGAGGGAGACTTGGAAATCTACATGAAACACAGGGAAATCGAGGACATCACAGATGAATGGCGGAAATCATGCGAGATATGGTTGAAGGAGTATCTTACCTTTGTAGGATGGAAGGTAGATGAGAACAAGACACTGGAGTACCTTAAAAAGATAAAACAGAAGTCCTCAGTTACTTATTACAGGAAAAAAGTCCTTCAAATCAGACGTTTCCTCCAACATCAGAAGGTCCTTTGGGCAAATACGATTGGGATTCCTAGTGAGCCGGAACACGTACCTCCCAGGATGGCTCCAGGAGTTATACATGAGATACTAAAACGATACGAGGGACATCAGTATTACGAGCAGATAAAAGCACTCGTTCTCCTCGGGGCAACATCTGGGATGAGGGCAGAAGAGATGTATCAGCTCAGCGAAGAGGACTTTGACCTTGAGCATCGAACAGTACGAATCAACCATAATCCCCGGAATGGGCAGACGACAAAGTCCGGGAAATCAAGAGTCACATTCTTTACTGAGGAGACGAAACAAGCTCTCACAGAGTACCTGGCATTCTTTAACAATGATAGTGGATTATTACGACTCTTCGGACAGAACCATATTGTTGATTTATTCCATGCCTCAACAGTAAAGCCAAAGGATTTGCGCAAGCTCTTCTCACAGAACTGGGACAGGAGAGGTGGTCCAACTTCCGTCAAAAAAATTTTGATGGGTCATAGCTGCAGAAATGATGTGGATTTATGTCATTATAACGCTCAGTCCCCGGAGGACCTAAAAGCAATATACGACCGTGTGATGAACACCACTACACCGCAACTCACGTAAAATCTCAGCACGGAAATGCAGCTAGAAAGCACGAACTCTACCAAGGTAATAGTAAGACTCTAGGAATTACGACCAGCATCCAGAGACTCATACCCTATAGTCCTCGCAATACTATTTTAATACTATTCAAATACGATTGTTAACTACTAATGGCCATCATCTTTTTATAAAAATCTTGTCGGAAACACACCGTAAAACAACGAACAATCACAATCGAGGGCAATTACTCGAAGGTATAACAAAATCACATACGCATGGTATCTTTTGATTTAATACAAGGTCATCTTGGAAAAACTATAATAATGCTTTTTGCTACTGGTGAAAAGAGAATATCAAGATGACTAAGAAAGGAAAAATTGATAATCTGGCAATAACAAAAGCCTGGAAAGAGACAGAAAAATTCTACTCTGATATAACATCAAAACCAACACCTGCGATTTATATCAACGACGGGCAACCAGGAACAGGAAAGACAGAGAGTCTCGCAAAAATAATTGCAAAAACAGATAAAAAGTATGCTTTTTTCACCGCTAATCACCATCATCTAGAAAAGTTCGCACAGGATTTAGAAAAATACGGAGTAAAGAAGAGCGAATATATACACGGGGAAGGATTCCAACGAAGCTGTAAACGATATCCTCCTGAAACCAAAGATAAAAAAGACTGGACGAAAGATGAGAAATCAATATACATAATTTATCATAGATTCAAAGAAATAAGTACAAAAACACTGTGCAGTAAATGTCGAAAAACATCTAGTTGCAGATATTATGAATACACCAACAATTCTAAAAAATATAGAATCACTCTTCAACCCTTAGAGTTCCTCTTTACTTCTTACAACTCAGATAAGGATATTTTTATCCTTGATGAAGCAGTAGATAAAAAAGAGAGACGTCTTTGGAATTTCTCCTGGCCAAGATTAGATAATTTTATCGAAAAAATTGAGGAGATATCTGGGAAAAGATATATTTTTCGAGATTATTTTAATAGCATCCTTGATTTTCATAGAACACTGTTACAACATTCATCCTTAATTTTTAATGAGAAACCGGAAATCCTTGAAGATTTTTTACGGATGGATGACAAAGAATTCAACAAAAAAAACAAAGAAAAAATGTTTATTAAATATGAAACTTTCATTACACACCCACAGACTATTAACTTAGATTGTCTCGATTGGGATGTTGGACGTCAAATCAGAGACCTTTTGGTAGACGGTGAAGAAAGCGATATTATCAGATATACCAATGAACAAATCAAAAAAGCAATCAGAGGTAAAGACAAGATAATTTTAAAGGAATTGATAGAAGACAATGTGTCAGTTTTAATGTGGTTCAAATTTTTTGAAATAATATTCAACAAGGACCCTGGGGGAAAAATCAGTTTTGTTGTCAGGGAACGATTGGAGAGAACTCGTGAAAGTGAGATAACATATAGGGATAAAAAAATCGTTTCAATTGAAGGGAATTACGAAAAAGGTTTCTTTGATGAATCCCCATATCTTAAAAATAAAACATCAGGAGAAATAATAATAAGTAGAATTGGTAAAGAGTTCCAAGGAGTCAAAGATAATCCAGATACACTGAACGATGCTTGGATTACAATAGGTCATCCTTATCTGCACAAAGCATTTAGTATCGCCCAGGAAAAACCTGTCCTGTTATTAGATGCAACATTTAATAGGGCTATCTTTGAGAAGCTTCTACATGATTGGTTTATGTATTACTCCATGCGAGAATTTTGGAAATATCCAGAGTCAAAACTGGAGCATGTTCTCAAAAAATATAGGAAGAATGTCAATGTTATATCGAGGACTCATATAGAGAATAAGCATTCGATTGTTTACGATGTCGAGAAGAATTTTCCTCTCACTAGTCTCCGGTCAGGAACGATAATACGAGACGTTATTGGTTTTATCGCTACGATACTCGATGATAATCCTGGTAAATCATATGCGATAATTTCTCATAAAGAGTTTGAAGATAAATTTAAAACCTTATTTTCAAAAGCTGTTACGGCTCACCATTTGGACCAAAGAGGAAAAACCATCGTCTCCAATTTGTTATTTGTTGTAGGAACTCCGTATCCGCCACCGCTAACATCTGCTTATGAATACATTTTAATGTTTAATGAATTACCAACCACTATAGAAAAAAAAGATACAAAAACATTTACTGGATATAAAGACCCTTTACTCCAGGAAATATTACAAATACAGACACATGATGAAAACTACCACGAATTGCACCGAACAAGAATGCTCCTCTATAATAAGGAAGTCTACGCATTGTGTGTGCTACCCGATAAGATAAGGGATGAGGTCACAGTTAAAGAAATACCGAATATGCTTGCAGTCTCATGTAGTGCTCTTTGGAATTTGATGAATATCATCATTAAAAATGATGGAGAAGATAAAAAAAAGATTTACGATAAGGTGAGGAACAGAGTAAGGTTTAAAGTCGCTGGTGGTTGGAAAGGATTAATAGAGGAACTTGAAGACCGAGAATATATTGTCTTTAAGAAGGAAAAGAGCAAAACAAAACCAATTACAACTATCCATAGTACTTCCAAAGGACGGAGATTCCATCGTATTCAAGAGAGGTTCTATAAGGGAAGATAAGCGTAAGATTCTCTATATAAAGCCTATATAGTAAATCTTACCCTTATCTCTTCTGTTATAGGTGTAATTTGTTCCTCCACAAAACTCACAATTTAGAAGAATAACTAAGAATGGATTTTTTTAATTAAATATAATTTTTTTTAACCCAATTAGAGAGGGGATATTTCTAGTATTATAAGGGATATGTTTTTTATAGGAGTGGTCCATTATAAAATCATAAGGGTAGGAAAACCGATGAAGAAACACATCATCTCGCTACTGGTTCTGTTTGTCATTTTCATTCTATTTAGCTGTCTAATACCAGTTCAGGCAACTAATCTTATGGATACAACATCAAATGAACTCGAACAGCACTTGTCATCTCTGGAGATGTTTTGCCTTCGTAAAGCGTATCCTTATGATTACAAAGCCTTACAATATCAAGAATATTTTACTGGAGAACAGACAACTCCAAACGCACTCGAACAGGTATTATCCTCATCATCCTCAGTTCTGTCATCCATTGGTTTGAGTGAACCGATGAATTCATCCTGGCCGATGAAAAGCTATAATTCTCAACGAATCGGGCGAACCACCTCAAGCACTGTTGATAATCCTGGACTTGAGAAATGGCGTTTTCAAACCTGGATAAGTGGTGTTGATTCTGGAGCAGTTGTCACCGATGATAATACTATAATCTTTGGAAGTAAAGACTATCGAGCATATGCACTTTTCCCGAATGGTACGTTGAAATGGAAATACAAAACTGGTGGTTCGATATATTCAACTCCAGCGATTGCTGCTGACGGCACAATCTACATTGCTTCCTGCAATAATTATCTCTATGCCTTACGTCCTAGTGGAACCCTGAAATGGCAATTTAACCTACAATATATCTCATTTTCCTCACCTGTGCTTGCCAATAATGGAACGATTTATATTTGCACTGCTGAGGAGGGGAAACTATTTGCAGTCAACCCTAATGGGACGGCTCAATGGTTTTATGATGCCGGGAGTGGGATGTATGGCGACCCATGTTTAGGAATTGATGGCACTATCTATGTTGGAACATGGGATAATTACCTGAATGCTATCAATCCGAACGGGACCTTGAAATGGCGGTTCCCTACCGGAAACCATGTTAAAGGAGTCCCATCCATCGCACCCGATGGTACTATCTATTTTGGCTCCTGGGACGGCTACCTTTATGCGCTTTATACAAATGGGACGATGCGCTGGCGTTGTGGAGTCGGTTCTGGGTCTGAAACCACCCCCGCAATAGCAGAAGATGGGACGATTTATGTCGGTGGTGACGAACTGTATGCAGTGTATCCAAATGGGACGATGCGCTGGTCGTTAGCATTAGGCTCTGAAAGATTTATTTTCATGTCCTGCCCAGCGATTGCAGCAGAAGGCACTATTTATGTGGGTGTGAGTATTGGTAATGGCGTTGGTGGTGAGATTCTTGCAGTGAATCCTAATGGCACAGAACGCTGGCGGAAAATCATATCAGATGAAAAGGTGGATTCCTCCCCGGCAATCGCTGCGGACGGAACTGTTTATATCGGTTCAACTGGGGGAGGTAGTGGATATTTACATGCTTTCGGAGTAATCGAATCCAATGCACCACCAAATAATCCAAGTATTGAGGGACCAATTAACGGAGAAGCAGGTACAATCTATGGATATCATTTTGCTAGCGTAGACCCTGATAATAATCCTGTTAGATTTTTCATCGACTGGGGTGATGGAACGACATATGAGACACGATGGTGCGCTTCAGGTGAATCAACGGGGCGGGGTCACAGTTGGGCAGAACAAGGCACCTATATCATTAAAGCAAAAACTCAGGATGTTTTAGGTTTGGAAAGCAATTGGACATCGATGGAGGTCACAATGCCTTACTCCTACGAACCACAGTTCCCGTTCATCCAGTGGTTGTTGGAACGATTCCCGAATGCATTCCCAATACTCCGATATCTGCTTGGATGTTAGGAGTAAGGATAGAACGTATTTATAGGAGAACATCCTTATAAAATACTGATAAAGAGGCAGGAAAGTATGGATAAGAAATCTCTGATTGGAGTAAGTATCTGTATTGTGGTCCTTCTTGTGATGGGTTCGTTGAGTAATGTGGTAGGGTATCAATCTGTCCAGACCTCACAACAGAACATCATCAAAGAGAGAATCAATCAGAGGGAGTTGTTGCTCCAGACCATTGTTGATATTGCCAATAACAAGGAGATTCAACGAATCATCCTCAAATCCCAGATGAGCAGAGGGATATTCCCAACAACTGAGTTTCCTGTTATAACGAAACAACAAATCAGACAGATGTATTTCCTTGGGATGATACTCTCGAATCTCATTAGTAAATCAAGAATTCAGTCATTGATTGGGAAGTATCAATACAACAATCAGGGGATACAACAGGAATTAAATGCAGTTATTGAAAAGGAGACTATACTCAATGGAGAAATATCTCAATTAAAAGAAACTGATTGTGATTGTAAAGCTGAAAATACATCCTCTTGGAATTTTCCAATAATTTGTCTATTATTGTTCCCTATATTCCTTATTATAGAGGTTCTCTTCACCATTGCGCCCGATGTTTTTCGTTGGTGGTCATTTTTTTTCATTACTTTTGGTGATTTATTCTTTGGTTGTTTTTGGACGGATTGGTAGAATAAAGCAATGTCTTATCGATAAGAAACCCCGAATAAGAGGAAAAATCAAATGAAAAGGAAATGGTTAGCGGTTGGAATCATTCTCTTGTTCGTTGATGTCAGTGTTTAACCAAGTAGATGATGTCTGAGACAGAGTCTACTAGTTCTTTTATTTTCGAAACTCATAACAAACAGAATACGTATTCTATACGTATGACGAAACAAAAATTGACCCTCGCAATTAATCAGGATTTACTTAAAAAAGTAAAGGACCGTGATATCAACATTAGCTCATTTTTAGAAATAAGACTCCGAGAATATATCGCTCTTGCTGACGATATCATTAAGGGAGATAAGAGTAAGCGGACCTATGGGGATTCGAACCCCAGTATCCGGCTCCGAAGGCCGGAAGGATATCCAGGCTACCTCATAGGCCCATAACGAAGAATGGAATTGTACATGTACTATAAAACTTAGATTGCTTCCAGATCATCAGAAAGATACTCAAGAGAACCAAAAAGAAAAAAAATAAAAAAAAAGAAAAAAAAGCTTTAGGAAGCTTTTTAGATTTTTTTACCGAACAAAATCGATGACCCCGATTTTAGGGTTGTTCAAGACCTTTCGCTGGGGGATCGTTGGTGCTGTTGGGTTCGTGCGCCGTTCCGGCTTGGAGCATAATAGATTCGCTGATTGCACACCAGTCATGATTGCCATGACTCTGCATTTTCCCTCAAAGCCAGGATCCACACGTGCCCCAAGGATAACATTGGAGTAACAATCCATATCCTCGGTGAGTGCTTTTGCGACGTCCTGAACATATTTCAGGCTCATGTTCGGACCGCCAGTGATGTGAACCAATGCGCTATGCGCACCATGGTAATCGACGTTGAGCAGCGGATGATTTAACGCCTCTTTTACAATCGTATCTACTCCAGCATCCTCATCAGCTTCACCCCAGAGCATGACCGAGAGTCCACCGGAATCCATGACCGCTTTCATATCGGCAAAATCAAGATTTATCAATGAGGGTATTGAAATGGTTTCGGAGATACCCTTTACGGTTTCTGCGACTAATTGATCCATGACTGAAAATGCCTGGTTGATTGGAAGGTTTGGTACAAATTCAAGCAATCGGTTATTGTCAAGAACAACCGTGCTGTCCGCAGTGACTCGCAGTTTGTCAAGGCCTTCATCTGCCTTTACTAATCGAGCCCGCTCCACATTGAACGGAGTGGAAACCATACAGGTGACAATTGCCCCGAGTTTCTTTGCAATCTCTGCAACAACAGGTGCTGAACCGGTTCCGGTACCACCACCCATTCCCGCGCAGACAAAGACAAGGTCAGCACCCTGCAGCATTTCTTCAAGCTCCCTGCTTGATTCTCGTGCAGCGCGTTCACCTTGCTCAGGGAATCCTCCTGCACCAAGTCCTCTGGTCAGGTTCTTCCCAATGAGTAGTTTTTTATCAGCATCGACAAGATCAAGGGCTATTTTATCTGTGTTGATAGCAATGGTCTCTGCTCCTCTTACTCCTAATTTGTGAAGTCGGGTAATAGTGTTTCCTCCAGCTCCACCACATCCAACAATGACAATCCGAGCATTACCAAAGAGTCCGTCATCAACCTTCTGCTTGCTTTCCTCACTTACTTTATTTTCTATAGCAGCCTCAACAAAGGACTGCATTTGCATTTTATTTTCGGCCATTTCTTCGTTCCTCCTATTCTGGTAGTTGGGAAGGCCGTCCATGATGGACGGCCTTCACTAAAGGGGTGCATCCCATCCCCTGCTTTTACCTTGATTTTATTTTTTCATGTAAGGTTCTATAGCAGCGGCCGCAGCTTCCAATTCTTGAATTTTCTTGAATTTGTCGGCTTTTGCAAGAATACGTGTTGTGTGATTATCTATATATTCCTTTACCGCATGCCGTACTACCTCAGATCGTGTTGAAAATTCTCCCAGGCGAATCAAAAGGTCGATTTGTCTGAGATCTATTTGAGGCAATCGGATTGTGATGCGGTCGTTTTCCATAGTTCTCCTCACATTCATCGTGTTTGTCATTTTGATGTCATTGTTGCGTCAGACGTACGTATTGCGTGCGTCAAACAAACACCAAACGACATCATTTGTCAGACAAACATAGAACGAAAACGTACTTGTGTTTAAATAATTTTCTATATTTCAGGTTCAATACGGCAGACCAAACAATGCATTTTTTTTATGAAAAAATACTCGTTTTATATCTGGAAATCCGCAAAAAATTTGATACAATGCATAGAGGTATGCAGGTACTAATGCACGTACTGACACGTGTGATGAATTTACGATTTTTAATTTCTTATAAAAAAAAATAAATCTCATTGCGTCACACGACCAAAAGCAACCGTACCAGAAATTTTTTCTATCTTAACTTTCACGATAGCTCCCTTGATCGCCCCAGGGATATAGACGACATATTTATCAAAAAACGCGACACCATCACCCCGCTTCCCTATATCCTTTATCGTCAACTCGTAAATCTCCCCTTCCTTGAACACCTCGCTTGGCACGATGGTTTTTCTCTTTTTCATTGAGCCAATCGAACGAAACGCTCCACAGGCATCGCAACGAATTAAAAGCGTCCTATCCTTTTTTAATAAATGAGTATCAGGACGATTACATTCAGTACAAATCACATACGTATTCACATATTCATCGAGTCGATCCTGAATCGTTCTAATGGGGATTTTCCCCTGAAAAATAACACGACCGCTGGAGATATCACCAGCAGTACCAACACTCCCTAGCAAGAATTTCAGGAAATGATCTGCATCACGATTCAGCACGTCAATGATTTTATCAAAATTCTTCAAAACAGTTGTGTTTCCTTCATAAAACACGTCGACTTTCGGTACTTTAAAACGATCGTCATTCACACGTTCTTTGACTGTTGCACTATGAACTCGTTTCAGTAACTCATTATAGTTTATCGGACTCATATTGTAAGATGGCGAAATACAAGGACGGATAAAAATCTTCCGTAAATGAAAAAAAAAAGAAATGCAGGAAAAAAAATATCTTCTATCGCTCTGAGCGATTGGGGTGAATCCGAGCACCCATAACAAAAAAACCATCTTTCATTGCCTGTTCAGCCAGGTCAACCTGCATCGTATAAATCTTCTTATTTTCTTTTGTCCAATGCCATATGAATTCGGACATGAATAACTCTCCCCCAACCAATTTGGTTGTAAACGAAGAAATCAACACCGCTTTATATAATTTTTTAAAAAAACAATACGGTTTATGCACGCACTACCTTCGAGAGATATACCCCATCATCAGTAAAACCTAATTTCCTATAGTATGGTTTCACTCCGACTCCACTCAGAACACACAATCGTGTTTTTCCAAACTGTTCAGAACAAATATATTCTGCTTCAGAGAGAAGTTTTTTTCCAAAACCACGATGTTGATATGCCTCCGCTGTTCGCTCCCCAAGCGATGCTTCACGTCCAAGGATTTTTAGCTCTCGGATGATCATACATGGTTCACTCTGAAGCTCGGAACGATGTGGATGTACGATATCTCGTAATCGTATATACCCAACAAGAACGTCTTGTTCTGTATCCTCTAACGAAATAAAAAACTCATCTCCGCCACTAGCCTTATACTGACGATGAACACAACGAAGAGAATGATCGGTCACCTTCTTTGTTTTCTCGCTGGACACATGTCCAATTTCTCGGCAGCGGATACACCGACAGGACAGATGATGTTTCTGCATCTCCACTTCAACATATTGTCGAAGATTGCTTTTTTTAATCCCCGCGCAAATCTCCTGAGCAGGGATATCTCTTTGTATTCGTTGTATTCGTATCCATTCAGGGACATCCTTTTTTATGCGAGCTATGAGATGGGAGGCTTGCTCTGTCGTCAGCGGGTCATATGTTCCTTCGTTCCAAAGATCAAACAGTTGTGTTCCTTTGATGATCAGCGTCGGATAAATCTTAATCATGTCTGGTTTGAATCGTTCATCAGTAAAGATGTTATGAAATGAGTCCAGGTCTTTTTTTTCTGTACTGCCAGGGAGTCCAGGCATCATATGATAACAGACCTTTAGACCTGCGTCTTTTGCTATTCGCGTTGCTGCAATAGAGTCAGAAACCGTATGTCCTCGTTTGATTTTGTATAAGACCTCATCATCGATGGTTTGAACCCCCAATTCGACTCGTGTAGCCCCGAGGTCTAACGCTTGATCAACTTGTTGTAATCGAAACCAATCCGGTCGTGTTTCAACAGTAAGTCCTATGCATCGTGATGGTGCGACCTCGTTCTTCTTTTTCGCATGGTCTAATGAATTGGATCGTTGATTGTTCAGGGCGTCGTAGCATCGTTTCACGAACCATTGCTGATACTCGGGGAAGCGCGCAGTAAACGTGCCACCCATGATGATCAGGTCGACTTTATCAGTCACATGCCCAATGGCATGAAGTTGTTCGACACGACTACGGACCTGCAGGTAGGGATCGTAATTATTACAGCAGGCACGCATCGCGGCTGGTTCAAAGCCGGTATAGCTTTGTGGTGTGTTACGCTCGAGGCCACCAGGGCAAGGGACGCATTTTCCATGAGGACATGCCGCTGGTGACGTCATAGCAGCGATGACTGCGACACCGGATAAAGTACGGGTCGATTTCTTCCGTAACAATGACTGTGCCATTCCGTTTTCTAATCGATCGGTGGGAAGGTTTGCAAGAATTTCACTGTCTCGTGGTATCGTTCGAAGCTTGTATTTTTTGCACAATTTCACTTTTTCTTTATGCAGCTCGTCTTTTGATTGAATTTTCTTTGTAAGAATCTGTTCAATGATATCCTGATGAAATGGCATTTGTTGGCCGTATACTACCCTGAGGTAAAAAGCCTTCGTCCTTTTAAAAAAAAAGAAAATGAGAGTTGTTTCTTGGCTTTTCAGATGACGAGCTGTACTCTTCTTCAAATAAGACAGCTAATCAAACTCAAAAACACCAAGAATCTCATAGGTAGGGAGATATTGGAGCACGATAATCCCAGTACAGTTCGTGATTCTATCACCCGCGGTCACATTCCCCCCCGGGAATGGATCGCAACCCCCTGCGCCGATCTCTGAGATATCACTCCAGAGGACATCAGCAGCAGTTGCATAGGTAACCGTCAAGGTATCATTCCCTAGGTCCTGCTGAAAACCAATATCAGGAGTCTGAGGAGGTCGCTGGGAGGGATCAATAAAACCAAGCAGAATTCCTACCTTGACCCATCGAAGTAGTCGAATACCCCAGGTCATCGTACGCATCAGAGTGAACTTCGACTGGAAAAAGACAAATAAAAGGGCACTGAGGTATACTCTGAATACTCGGTAATTTAATATCTTCCAAAAGATTTTTTCAAGAAATGTCTGATTATCATCGCTTTGTCGTGGTGCTTGACTCTTTTCATTTAAATAATTCCTTTCATTATCAACACCTACTGATGAAACTGGTGTGTTTTCGATTTCCTTGACAGCGTTTTGAAATTCCTCGGAAAGCTGTGGATAGTCGTTTGCAAGAATCTGAATAAAAGCAACGAGTTCTTCAGAATCCATATTTTTGAACATCTCATATGAGATTTGTGTCGTTGAAAACTCTTTTTGCATTGTTTGAATCTGAATCGCATTCGTTGCTGGGACAAGGGCGATTAACACAACAGCTACAATACTCCCTAAAATGATCCGTCTCTTCATCTATTATCACCAATTTATAATATATACATACATCATATAAATATTACTACAGGTACTTATGAATCCCAAAACCCACGAGTTTTTGCATATTGAAGTTCTGCTTGAAGGATATCACGTAAAAATTTTATCTCCTGCTCCTCAGATTTAACGAGCTCCAGTTTGTTGTATCGACCTAGGATGCGAGCCGCCGTATCAGGACCAATCCCACGTCCGACCAACGCAAGAACAGCATATTTCCCATAACTTAAGATCAAGCTTGCATTTTTATGTAAACGTCTTACTTCTTTGTTTTCCTCAGCAGTTCGATGTTTCTTTGAAATCAATGGCAGAAATTTCTTATTATACCGTCGAACCACTGCAATCTTAATCGCGCCACACCGAGAACACGTTGGTTGTAAAGAGATCCGACCTGCAAACGTGTTCCATGAACGATGACAATTGGTACAGACCATTGTGACGTCTGCGTCCTCCAATCGTTTCTTTAAAGCCATGAGAATCGTTCGGTCAGCACGTTGGGGAACCATCAGTCCACGGATTGTTTCAAACCCTGTGAGTGCTATAGGGGATAATCCTTGGATATGAATTGCGATTTCACCTTGTTGTATCTTCTGTAATATCTGAGCAGTATGCGTAATGTCCATACGTTCCCAAAGCAGTTTATCCAATGCTTCTTCAAGGATCAATGATTGTTCAAACAGACCAAACAATCGTTTCATCCCCACGGTCTTGTAATCAAAATCTTTTCGTAAAGCACCGAATTTTCGTGCGACATGAACAAGTTGCCAACGCAGGTATGTTGAATTTTCTAGTATCGTTTTCATCAGATATTCTAAGGTGTCTGGTTTTAAGGTCATCAGGATTTCTTTGATACGCTCCGGTGGAATGCGACCAGGCATCTCAAGATTTATTCGATAGGCATCACTATTGATGCCAATACTTTCACCAATGGCTTGTGCAATCATCGCAGAAATCAACCGTCCCAGTGTTTCATTTACTTTCGTACCAAAACAGGTGTTAAGGACCATGGTTTTGTCCTCGACATCGATGGTAATTGTGGTATCATCAGGGACAATAAATCCTCCTTTTTTTTGAGTTGCGATGTATGCTATGAATTTCTTCATGGTTTCTTCATGACAGGGATACTGTGTGAGTTCCTTATTGTCTGCAACAAACCTCCGTAACATTCCTACCTCTTGAGCGACCTCAAATGGTACTGGGATGTCTTCACCTGCCCATGACGGGATAGCCCCGATTTCCTTTATTGGAGAAACCAAGAGTTCGTTGTCTTCTCGTTTGATAATCATCCATGGTCTTCCGCGAAGAATAAATTTTTCTCCCTCAAACGCAGAACTTAAGACAAAGCTTTCATCAAGAGTGCCGATGGATTTCCTTGTGCTAATGTCAATGACAGGATATGTTTTTTCATCAGGAATCATCGAAATATTATCAAGGAAATAATGCCGTGAATTCGCCCGTTTCACTAAGAGTATCTCATTGAGTTCTTCCTCTAACCATATCGACCTCTGATCCTTTAATTGAGAGACGACCGATTGAAAGAGCTCCCATGAAAGAGTCGAAAAAGGGTAGGAGCGTGTGATGAGTTCATAAGCGGTTTTTGCGTTGATTCGCCCGTATTCCAATGCAAGGGAGATGATTTGATTCGAAAGAACCGAGAGAGGGTTTTGCCGTACCAGAAAATGTTCTAACGTACCGGTCAGAGCCCTGCGAGCGATCACTAAGCTTTCTGAGAGGTCTTCAGGGTTTGTCGCTAGAACCATACCTCGTGATGTCTGACCGACCCGATGACCGGAGCGACCGATTCGTTGGACGATGCGTGTCACCTCGCGTGGTGAGTTGTATTGAATCACGAAATCAGTATCACCGACATCGATCCCAAGCTCAAGAGATGAGGTACATACTAATGCGTTCAATGTCCCGTTTTTAAAATCGTTTTCTGCTTCGATGCGCGCATGTTTCGATAGTGATCCATGATGGACACCGATTTTTTGATCATCATGCCAGAGGTGAAAACGTGATGCAAGAATTTCTGCCCCATCTCTCGTGTTGATGAATAAGAGTGTGGAGGTATGCTGATCGATCAGTTCTTTACATCTCCGTAGCAGCGCAAATGATGCTGGTTCAATGGATAATTTTTCTGCAGGCGTATAATCCTCTTTTTTCACCGATGGCATTTCGACTCGGATTTCGATATGTTTGGTGACATCGATTTCGAGGATTTCCACTGGTCGGAACGATGTTTTTTCTTTCCCACCAAGATATCGTGCCACCTCACCGGGTAAGCCAACGGTAGCGGATAGACCAATCCGTTGGAACTCATGACCTGACTGTTTTGTCACTTCCAGTAATCGTTCTAAACCGACCGCAAGTTGCGCTCCTCGTTCGTCGCTGGCTAGCTCATGGACTTCATCGATGACGACCCAGCGAATACTACTGAGAAGCTTCCGTAGACGTCTGCCCGTGAAAAGAATCTGCATTGTCTCAGGAGTCGTGATAAGCATATCTGGTGGAGACCTGACTTGTTTGGCTCGTTCGCTTTCCGAGGTATCCCCATGACGAACCGCTACTGAGATGCCGAGATGCTTTCCCCAGTCGAACGTCCGACGAAGCATATCCCGATTCAACGCACGCAATGGTGTGATATAAAGAATCGAAATCCCTTTAACGGTCTTATCTGAAGCGGAGGATTCTTTTGCTTTTAAAAAAAGATGGAAGATGGGAAGCAATGCTGATTCAGTTTTTCCTAATCCCGTTGGGGCTATCAGAAGGACATGAAGTCCGCTGAGAAGAGAAGGGATTGCTTTGATTTGCGGTTCTGTTGGTTGCTCTATGTTATTTGCTGAGAGTAATTCTCTAATACGGGGATCAAGAAGATCAAAAACTGATTTCATGGGCAAGGATGCATTCTCATCCAATATTTAGTATTTTTTACTAGGAAAAATATCCTTTGTGTGTTGTGAAATAGAAATAAAAATGAGTGAGATCCTGTGTTATTTCTCTGTTTTTTTCATCGCAAGACAGATTTCGATAGAGGAGACATTTGATTTTCGACCATCCTCATTGGTCACAGCCTCAGTTCCGATATCGATGTGTTTTACCTCAGCGTTTGTCAAAAATCGGTTGTGGGTTATCTCGGCTGCATCGACTGCCCGACTGATTGCGTTTCCTCTCGCTTTCAGCACCACCTCAGTATGGTTCCCAGAGTTTAAAACCGCCATGATGGCGGTGACATAATTCATCGGTGGCTTATTGCCGACATAGATGATATTGCTGTCGGCGTCTATTTTCTTTTTTTCATCCTTAGACATACCAAATCTTGCTCCCCAGAAAGATGGTTTGCTTCTTTGTCCTCTGGCAAATGAAAATTCATTTCTCTTTAATAAAGGTTTTGTTTTTTTAGGCGATAGTGGAGTGGTATTTGATTGTTTTATCCGTAATAATGTCCGCTTGGTTCTTTCTCCTCATCTTTTCCTTCATGGGGTTTTACATCAAGAACATCGATTGCCAAAATCGCATGCAAAGGAACGATACGAAGCTTTTCAGATTCTTCTTTTTGTTCTTTGGATAATTCTATCACAAGGCCTGCTTCTTCGATTCCGATCGTGGCATATCCAAGAAACACTCCTTCTGTTTCCAAGGAGCTATCCCGTCCACCTATGGAGATGATCTTATAGCGTGATCCTTCTATGAGTTTCCAGTCTTCCTTTTTATCCATGCTTTCACTTCCTTTTTGTTTCGATAAGTCGTTGAAGATGCTCGACTGTCTTGCCGTAATTCTCAACTGCTACTTTAATATGTGCTTCAACGAAATTCCATGCTTTCTCAAAATTCCCATAGCGTAAGCGATACGCTTTTTTTTGTTGTTTAGAGATTTCATCAAACACAGAGACTTCCTCAAGGATATCAAATCCTTTCAGTTTGTTTAAGTGTCTATACACGGTTGGTCGTGAGGTTTTCAAGGTCGCTGCGATATCATCAACAAACCATGCTTTTGTTGGGTGTTTGAGGAAAAAATCTGCAAATATCTTATAAGGAATCAGGGGATCAGAGCCTTTCGAAAGATACCCGATTTGTTCGAAGAACATCTTTGCGGCAGTATCAAAATCTTCTTCACCGGTCAGCGAGGTATTGCTGACAATCTGCATTTCAAAACCCATAGGTACATCCTCGACCACCCTGAATACATTCTCCAATTAATAACGTTTCTTTAACAGAGAAAAGGAAAAAAAATTATTTGGTCATGTGACCGGCTTTACTTTAAAGAATAGGAAGATAATTTTCCACTTCCCATTTCGTCACCTGTAATCGATACGCATCCCATTCTTTTCGTTTCACATGAATCAAATTCTCAAAGACATGGTCACCAAGTGTTTCTCTGACCAAATCACTTTTGCTCATCACTGCTACTGCATGTCCAAGACTTTCCGGGAGTTGTTCAATACCATATTTTTGACGTTCTTCCTCAGATAATGCATAGATATTCTTTTCAACAGGGGCGGGCGCCTCAAGTTTATCTTCGATTCCTCGTAAACCTGCTGCAAGCATCACAGAAAATGCTAGATAAGGATTGCAGGCAACATCAGGGTTTCGAAGTTCACACCGCGTGCTTTTTCCTCGTTTCGAAGGGATACGAATCAGCGCACTACGATTCCGGTTCGCCCATGCAATATAGGTTGGTGCCTCATAGCCAGGGACCAATCGTTTGTAGGAATTCACGGTTTGATTTAACACACAGGAAAGTTCTTTAATATATTTCAGCAGACCTGCAATAAACTGGTACGCTATAGGACTTAATTGGTTTTTATCAGTAGGATCATAGAATGCATTTGAACCGTCTAAAGTGAAGAACGACTGGTGGGTATGCATACCAGAACCACATTGTCCATAGAGGGGTTTTGGCATGAAAGATGCATGGAGGTTATGTTTTGTTGCAATGACTTTTGTAATATATTTTAGAGTAATCACCCGGTCAGCGGTAGTGATGGCATCTGCGTAATTGAAGTTGATTTCTTGCTGACCATCGGCACATTCATGGTGAGCGGTATACGGCTGGATTCCAACAGCTTCCAACGCTAAAGATATATCTGCTCGTACTCCTTCAGCAAGATCACGATGTGATAAATCAAAGTACCCTGCTGTGTCATTTGGGGTGACAGTTGAGTTTTCACCATTTTTTTTAAACAAAAAAAACTCACATTCAGGGCCGGTATTGTAGATGTAACCAAGTTTGGCTGCTTTTTCGACCATTTTTTCTAAAATATATTTCACATCACCTTCGAATCGTTTCCCGTTTGGTTCGAAGATATCACAGTTGAGTTTCGCTGTTTTTCTTCCTTCGACGTTCTCTGGAAGAATCACAAAACTTGCAGGATCTGGTTTTGCGATTTTATCTGATTCTTCAATCGTTGAATACCCTGCGATAGACGATGCATCAAAAGGAATACCTTCATCTAAGGCGGATTCAAGTCCATTGACAGGTATTACAATGTTCTTTGGCATTCCAAGAATGTCTATGAACTGTAAACGAACGAAAAGAACATTATTTTCCCGGACCAATGCTAAGACAGATTCTTTATTCAATGATTTCATCGTATATGTGCTGATCATGTTCCTCACCTATTTGATAGTATTTTTAAGGACAAAAATGATCCATTTCTGTCACGTAGTCTGTATAAAGATTGTGTATTAATAGCTTATCTAATCTCATTTTTTTCTTCAACATAAATTATGTTCTTTGCTTCGATATATCTGCATTTTTTGAAAAGTTTTTCAAGAGATGGCGCACAGGAATATTTAATTAGAGGCTTTGTATTAATTAATTATATAATCTAGTAAAGAAAAATAATTTGAAGGGGGATTTAAATGAATAAAAGAATAAAATATGTAATAATAAGCCTCATCATCTGTACGCTCTGTATTCCAACAGCGTTGAACGCCACGGGAAACAATGTAAATTCCAAAGAAAATAGTAAAACTATTAATGAACGATGGATCACAGTATCTGATTCATCAGTTGTTCTGAAGTTATGGGACGAACAACTCGATACTGGTGAGATGGTACCGTTTTATTCAATCAGTTTGGACCATGGAAAAACCTTTGTGAGAACGGTTCAACCATCCTACGAAATTGGTCTTCGGTACGCACTTTTCGACCCATTGATAGAAGAGCCAGCCGTTGAACCCCTTTTGATTGCGAACGAAGATACCCATTTGTTTATCGTTCAGTTTTTCACCCAGCCACTTGAAGAATTTCATGAAGCGATAACTGCATGCGGTGGTGTGGTTCGTCATTATATCGCCCAATACGCCTATCTCGTCGAGATGAGCGACTCAGTACGAACAGAAGTGGAAACACTACCGTATGTACGTTGGATAGGACCGTATCATCCCGCGTACCGGCTTGAGGAATTCATGCTCGATAATCTCGAAAATGCCTACCAAAGCTATCCACTGCAACAGTATAACATCCAAGTGCTTTCAACTGAACAAAAAACCATCGTTACCGAACGCATAAAGGCAATAGGTGGAACAGTGAACAAAGGGGATGCAGGGAAATTCCTCGTTGAAGCTACCCTCTCACCAGATCAATTGTTCTTGGTCATACGGTGGGATGAAGTGCTGTTTATTGATCGATGGAGCGCATATGAAGCTGATATGGATGTTGCCCGGGAAATTGGTGGTGCAAACTACATCGAGACCATGGCAGGTTATAATGGGAGCGGGGTCCGAGGAGAGGTCTTCGATGCTGGATTTAATCTCGCTCATGTTGACTTTCAATCTCGTCCACTCATCTTACATGGGAACGTCGGCAGTGATTCTCATGGTGCCTCAACTTCAGGGATTGTCTTTGGAGATGGAACCGGTAACCCAAAGGGTCGTGGGATGTTACCTGAAGGACAAGGAATTGTCGGTGACTATAACTATATAGGGTTAGAGGGGACGAATCGATATATCCACACAGGAGAGTTGGTTCAAGATCCATACTATGGTGTGTTTGAGACTTCAAGTGTCGGAAGCGATCGGACGACCCAGTATACCACGATATCCGCAGATACCGATTCAGCGCTCCTTGATTTTGATGTGCTTCATTGTCAATCACAAAGCAATGCTGGTGATCAAATGTCCCGACCACAGGCATGGGCGAAGAACATCGTCTCTGGTGGAGGCATCTACCATTATGATACATTGACAAAAACCGATGATGAATGGAGTTATGGGGCAAGCATTGGACCTGCCACCGATGGGAGAATTAAACCTGACCTCTGTTCGTTCTATGATATGATATTTACCACAACCTCAGGCAGTCCGACCTCATACACTGATGCCTTTGGTGGTACAAGCGGAGCAACACCCATCATCGCTGGTCATTTCGGGTTATTCTATCAGATGTGGTCTGATGGCATCTTTGGAAACGAGGTTAACCCTGAAGGAACGGTTTTTGAGAACCGGCCTCATATGACGACGGCAAAAGCGATGATGATTAACACCGCGGATCAATACCCCTTCAATGGAACTACAGAGGATAAAACCCGCATGCATCAAGGATGGGGGATGCCGTCTGAGAAGAACTTGTACGATTTACGAGATAATTTCTATATCATCGATGAAACAGATGTCCTTGAAAACCTTGACGTATCAACCCATATGGTTGCAGTTGAGTCAGGGTCACCGTACCTGAAGGTCACGATGACCTACGCGGATCCTGCGGGAAACCCAGCGGTCCAAACACAGCACCGAATCAATGATTTAACCTTGAAGGTCATTTCTCCATCTGATGTGATATACTGGGGGAATTATGGACTTAAGAATGGTGTATGGTCTCAGCCAGATGGGTCTGCTGATACGAAAGATACGGTCGAATGTGTCTTTGTACAGAACCCTGAAGCAGGAACATGGACAGTTCAGGTATCTGCAGATGAGATAATCCAGGATTCTCATATCGAAACACCAGAATTAGACGCAGACTATGCCTTGGTGGTAAGCCCCGTGCTCTCGGCACCGTTCCCACCAGAGATCAACGGATCAACACAAGGAGATGTTGGACGGCAGATGGATTTCACTTTCGTCACCACCGACCCAGGGAATTCAAACCTGTTTTACTGGGTCGAATGGGGTGATGGAAGTCATCAGGAATGGTTCGGCCCCTGCGTCTCAGGAGTTCCTATTACCCTCTCTCATACCTGGTCTGAGAAGGGTAATTATTCAATCACCGCGAAAGCAAAAAATCTAATAGGGGCTGAAAGCGATTGGTCAGAACCCTTTGGAATCACGATTATCGCCCCCCAACTTGAGATAGGCGTGGTTTCTGGTGGTCTTTTCAAGATTAAAACAGTCATCAGAAACACTGGTGCCATCGATATAACGAAGGTTCAATGGAATATCACTTTGTCAGGTAATGTGTTTATCGGGAAGCAGACCAGTGGGAGCTTGTTAAGTATCTCACCAGGTGGAGAACGATCGATTAGTTCTGATCTGATAATTGGTTTTGGGAAAACGATTATCACCGTCTCAGCATCACACCCCTATAGCTCAGTTACCCTGACACAGAATGCAACAGTCCTATTGTTCTTCATTAAAATATAACAGAAGCAAACTTTCCTGGGTAAAACCACAAAAATCGTGCGTGATTCTCAAAGTGATTCATAGTGAGCAAAACATTTACATAGGGTTCTGAAAATCAATCCTGTAATGAAAAGTAAACTGCGGTGCCAATCATGTCATACAGAATATCCCTCGTCTGAACCGAGATGGAACTGTATCTGCGGCGGGTTATTGACACTCGATTTTCATGCACGATTCCCAATAGACAACATCAAAAAAAGAAAACCAACTCTCTGGCGATACCGCGAAGCCCTCCCCATTGAACATGATCACCATATCATCTCGTTCGATGAAGGATTCACCCCTCTTTTAAAAGAAGAGTTGTTTGGTAAAAAAGTATTATTAAAACAAGACTATCTTTTCCCAAGCGGATCGTTTAAAGACCGTGGGGCCTCGGTCTTGGTAAGTAAGAGTAAGGAGTTAGGAGTAAAACAAGTCGTTGAGGATTCTTCAGGCAATGCAGGTGCTGCAATTGCAGCATACTGCGCGAAAGCATCCATTGAGTGTCATATCTACGTCCCAGAAAAAACCTCACCAGAAAAACTCATGCAAATCAAACAGTATGGAGCACATCTGCATACAATACCGGGGAGCCGAGAGGATACCGCACAAGCAGCAGGGAAACATGCACAAACAACCTACTATGCCAGTCACTATTGGAATCCATTTTTTTTCCATGGAACAAAAACATGTATCTTCGAAATCGTTGAACAACTCGGGTGGAAATCACCTGACATTCTCATCGTCCCGGTGGGTAATGGGACTCTTCTTTATGGCTCATATATCGGTTTGAAGGAATTACAACAAGAGGATATTATCGATAAGCTACCAAAGATTATCGGAGTGCAAGCAGAGAACTGCGCTCCTTTAGCATATGCATGGAAAAACCATGGGAAACCTCCCTTACATAAAACCCCAAAACAGACTATCGCAGAAGGAATCGCGATAACAAATCCTGTACGAGCAAACGATATTCTCCAATCGATAAAAGAAACAAACGGTGATATGATCACAGTAACCGAAAAAGAGATCCTTAATACATTGTATCATATACAAAGAAAAGGATATTATATTGAGCCGACGTCAGCAGTCGCTCTTGCAGCCCTTAAAAAACTTCATGTAGGCAAAAATGACGTTGTTGTTCTCCCTTTGACAGGCTATGGATTTAAGCAAAAGAAATGAAAAAAAATGGTGCTTATGCACCAAGTATTTTTGCGACTTCTTTGGCATCCACATCCGTGATATACGGCAGTCCACTGATGTCTGATGCTTCCTTTGTAAGGGCTGCGATATCATCTCGTGAAATGTAATCCAAGGTGAATTTTCGACACCCAGCCATGATTTGTCGTAACCCTTGATGCAGTCGCTCCATGTATGTGTACAGACCAATCGCACCAGTTGGTAGTTTTTCAAAGTCTTTTCCATATTTCCTCTTGAGCTCTGGTGCGGTCACAAAGATTTCTTCAGGAGTATTGCCGAATCGTTCTATGTACATTGGGACGATGGATTCGTTGATTTTCTTGCCTATGGTTTTCCCGACCATCGCAGCAGCAAGAGGTCCTCGTGCCATTCCAACAAGCTTAAAGTAGGGGGCGCCAAGAGCAAGACCTTTCAGGATTTGATCTTCAAAGGTAAATCCACCAGCAATCGCAATATCAGGGACGTACTCCCCATTTTTGGCTAGCTTATCCACATATCGGTAAAGCATCGAATGAAGTTCAACTGGTGGGACACCCCATTCGTTCATCATCCGCCAAGGGCTCATCCCAGTACCACCACCAGCTGCATCAACTGTCAGTAAATCGATTTTTGCTTTCGATGCGAATTTCACTGCCTGTGCAAGTGCGACCGGTCGGTAGGCGCCAGTCTTTAGGAAAACTCGTTTGGCACCACAATCACGGAGTTCCTTGACACGTTTCATAAATCCAGCTTCAGAAACCATACCGACACGAGAATGCCGTTCAAACTCTCTGAAACTTCCCTTTTCAAAAGCAGCGATGATACTTGGATCAGTTGGATCTGGGAGTACGACATATCCCCGCTTCTTTAACTCCTGGGCTCTCTTGAGTTCCTTTATTTTTACTTCACCACCAATGTTTTTCGCTCCCTGACCCCATTTCAGTTCGACAGCATCCACATCTAAATCTGAAATCGCATATTCATGGACGCCAAGACTTGTATCCTCGACGTTTGCTTGAACGATAATTGCGCCGTACCCTTTTTGTTGCCATTTCTTATACAAATTCACTCGCCATTCGAGGTCTGGTGAATGTTTTACTTTCCCCTTTACGAACTCCGCGTCAGGGTCCATACCACAGACATTTTCCCCAATGGTCAACGGAATACCTGTTATTGCTGCTCCAACCGCAAGACCTTCCCAGTTGTTCTTCGCAACTGCAGTAGAACCAAGACCAGGGATAATCATTGGCATCTTCACCTTTAGCGGATTTTCCTTACAGATGGTACGTTCTAAGTTTACATTAGAAAAAATCGCGCGATCACTATTCGTCTCAATACCCCAGGCACCAACGACACCACCCAGGATCGTGAAATGAGATAAATCAACCGGGTAGATCTTCTCACATGCCGAGGTGATAATCCCAAACGGCTGCGGGTAGATCACTTCATGACCTCGATAGGCGGATTTACCTATTTCACACATGCCGATGCAGCCATCGACACAGGTCGCACACATTCCACTGAGTGTGTTAATCGCTCCTTCAGTTCTGTTTTTACTTAATGTTGCGGCAGATGCATTTACTTTTGTTAATGACATACTCTTTTCCCTCCAAACATTTATTTTTTCTCCATTTTCTTTTTCTTCCTTCCTAGTTCCTCATAACACCATCCACAGGTTTCAAGGAAGCACATTTTATTATCCTCTTCCTTTAAACATACTGGTTGAACATTCAAACACGCGTTGCAAAGATCAGTGTCTGCATTTGGCCCCTGACAACGCAGCTCACATGCAGGGCAAATATACATACAGCCACCACAGGTTCGACAGACCTCCGATTTCATATCAAATGGTGTGGTGATCTTACGATTCTTCCCACGGTTCACAAACCCAATTGCATGTGCCATCATCTGCTCCTCGCACATGCGTACACAGAGCCCACAGAGGATACAATCATTCGTACGATCGACTTTGAATCGCACTTGTGTTACCTCCATGGCTGACGCAAGGTCTTGGACGGTCTTTGACGATGGACACATTGCTACCAACAACTCGACAAGCATCTTGCGAGCAGTGACAACACGCTTGGAGTTTGTTCTAACAAACAACCCTTGTTCTGCAGGATACGTACATGACGATACGAGTTTTGCGTTTTCGCCTTTCCCAATTTCAACAACACATAGGCGACACGCGCCATAGTCAGATAATCCATCGAAATGACATAAGGTAGGTATTTCTAGCCCATAGAATCGTGCAGCATCGAGAATTGTTGATCCTTCTTCGACCTGGACAGGGATTCCGTCGATCGTCATTTCGATCATTGTGCCACCTCCAGTGGTTTTTCCTTTTGAATTTTTTCTTGCAGCTCAAGTTCTAGGTCACAGCGGAGACATCGTTTCGCCTCCTTCATAGCAAGTGCTTGAGTGAACGATAATTCCACTTCGTCAAAACAACCCCGTCGTTGCTCAGGTATAAGTGTCTTTGGTTTCTGCATGCGATAACTGACTGGTTCTGCCTCAGGGTTAAAAAACGTATCCACTTTCTTATGCTCTCGCCAAGGGTATTTCCTTGTCCTATCTTTCGTCAGATACTGATCAATCGTAACCGCGGTACGCTCCCCAGATGCAATCGCGTTGATAACAGTTGCAGGACCGGACACAACATCACCACCGGAAAATAAACCCGGTAGACTAGTTCTTCCATGCTTATCAATTTTAATAGTCCCGTCACGGTTCGTCTCAACATCAAGACCGGTAAACAAGCCAGACACATCGGAGAACTCCCCAATCGCAGGAATCACAATGTCTGCATCGACGAAGAAATTGCTGTCCTTTACGGGCACGGGTTTTTGTCTACCTTCAGAGTCAAATTCCCCTGGCTTCATTTTGATACATTCGATACATTTCACTTTTCCTTTTTCACCAAAGATTTTTTCAGGAGCAGTCAGGAATCTGATAAGGACTCCTTCATGTTCAGCTGCTTCTATTTCTTCCTTGTACGCAGGCATCTCTCGGCGAGTTCGACGATAGATGATGGTAACGCTACTTGCGCCCATACGAAGCATTGTTCGAGCAGCGTCAACAGCTGAATTTCCACCCCCAATGACAACTACCTTCTTACCTGCAGGTGATACCACTGGTTTGTCAAGGTTAATATCTGAGAGTAGATCAACTGCTTGTATCACATTTTCCAGATTTTCTCCAGGGATGCCAAGATTTCTATCACCATACATTCCAACAGCGACAAAAAACGCCTGATATCCTTGAGACCATAACTGAGAAATAGTGATCTCTTTCCCGACCTGTGTATTCAGTCTGATGTCAACGCCGAGTTTCCGAATGTTATCGATCTCTCGTTGTAATACATTCTTCGGGAGTCGATATTCAGGGATTGCGACTGCCATCATCCCTCCGGCAACAGGGAGTTTTTCAAACACGGTTGGTTTGTATCCTAATCGAGCCAGGAAATATGCGCAGCTCAGACCAGCGGGTCCGGCACCAACAATTGCTACCTTAAAGGGCATGGAGACCATTGGTTGTTTCATTCTGGGATAGTCAATGCCATTTTCTTCATAATCCCCAATGAATCGTTTAAGTGCTCGGATTGCGACTGGTTCATCAATTTGATTTCGTCGACATTTAAACATACATTGATGGTCGCAAATACGACCGCAGACAGATGGAAATGGATTCGTATCTAACGCAAGTTCAAGAGCTTCGGTAAACCGTCCCTCGCCGATTAATGAAATATATCCTGGTGCGTTCATACCAGCAGGGCATGCGTTCTGACATGGTGAGATATAAAGGTCTCGACAGACGCCTGCAGGACATTTCCGGTCCATGATATGGGCCTCGTACTCATCATAGAAAAACTTGATTGTCGACAGTACAGGGTTAGCAGCCGTCTGACCAAGACCACACATGGATGTATCTTTTACAGTCGTCGCAAGTTCCGTTAATAGTTCAATGTCTCCTTCTTTACCTTGCCCTTTCGTAATATCGGTGACAATCTCAGCCATCCGTTTGATTCCTTCTCGACAGGAGAGACATTTCCCACAGGATTCATCTTGCAGAAATTCAAGGAAATACCGGGCGACATCCACCATACAGGTATCTTCGTCCATCACCACCATGCCACCAGATCCCATGATGGAACCTGCTTCTTTGAGCTTCTCGTAATCAATCGGGGTCTCAAGTAGTTCTTTTGGGATACAACCGCCAGAGGGACCACCAGTTTGTACAGCCTTGAATGATTTTCCCTCAGGGATACCACCCCCAATACTATAGATCATCTGTTTGAGTGTAATTCCCATAGGGACTTCGACAAGACCTGTATTATTAATCTTCCCAACAAGAGAGAATATTTTTGTTCCCTTGCTTTTTTCAGTTCCGATACTTGCGTACCATTTTGATCCTTTGTTGATGATATAAGGGATATTTGCCCAGGTCTCAACATTGTTAATATTCGTAGGTTTTCCCCAGAGTCCTTTTTGTGTTGGGAACGGTGGTCGTTGTCGTGGCTCTCCTTTCCGTCCTTCAATCGAAGCGATAAGAGCGGTTTCTTCACCACAGACAAATGCGCCTGCCCCTCGTACAATCAAGAGATCAAAATCGAAGCCTGAGCTGAATATATTTTTACCTAAGAATCCCCATTGTCTTGCGCTTGCGATTGCGTTTTTCATGGTTTGAACTGCAATAGGATATTCATCTCGAACGTAAACGATCCCCTGGTTTGCTCCAATTGCGAATGCACCAATCAGCATCCCTTCAAGGATGCTAAACGGGTTACCTTCAATGAGGCTACGATCCATATATGCGCCAGGATCACCTTCGTCTGCATTGCATATGATATATTTTATTGTCCCTTTTGCGTTGCGACATGATTCCCATTTTACTCCCGTTGGAAACCCTGCGCCACCTCGTCCGCGTAACCCTGATTTCTTTATTTCATCTATGATTTTCTCCGCGGACATGTTGGTAAGTGCGTTGACTGCTGCGGTATAACCACCGATAGCAATGTAATCCTCAATTTTATAGGGGTCAAGTAATCCATTGTCTGCAAAGACAATGCGCTCTTGCCCTTTATAAAATAGGACATCTTTTTCATAGGTGATTTTCTTTCCAGTCAATGGATCGATGTAGAGTAAATCTTCTACGATTTTTCCTTTTAACAGTGTCTGTTCAACGATTTCTTTTACATCCTTGGATTTTACTTGTTTATAGAAAATTCCTTTTGGATGAAGAACTACAATTGGTCCTTTTTCGCAGAACCCATGGCAACCAGTTACTTTGAGATCTACCATATCTTGAAGTTTATTTTTTTTCAATTCTCGTTTAAATGCCGATATTACAGTGCTACAACCTGAAGCGTGACATCCGGTTCCACCACAAAGTGTGACAATAGTTTTTCCTTTGCCGACATTTTTCTGTATGGTTTCTCTTATGTCTTTGAGGTCTGCAGCGGTTTGTATTTTTTTCATCTTTTATCACATGTCCAGGTAATTTTCAGGTTGTTGATCTAGGTCTTATTTCTTTTTCTTAGCATATTTTTTTAAGGTGGAAGCGACTTTTTTTGTGTTCATTTGCCCATGATACTTTCCATCAATAACCACAAGTGGTCCAAGAGCACAAGCACCAAGACAGCGGACGGTCTCTAAAGTAAATGTCTGATCCGGTGTTGTCTCATCAACACCGATATGTAATTCATTTTGTAATTCTTGTAAAACCTTTGGACCCCCTCGGACATGACATGCGGTCCCACAACAAGCTGTGACAACATGCTTTCCCCGCGGTTTGAGACTAAAGGATTTATAGAACGTCGCAAGGCTGTAGACATCGATGAGTGGAATGTTCAGTTTTTCAGAAACATATTTCAGGGTTTCACAAGGAAGCCAACGATGTTCTGCTTGGATATCCTGAAGAATCGGTATCAGCGCAGATTTTTTATATTCATGTTTTTTAAGAATTCTATCGATATCTGCTGTTCTCATGAAAGTTCCCCCGATAGTTGATTTTTGAATCTTTAATCTCTATTAATACCTTACGATAAAATAGAACACATTGGACTTATAATTTTAATAGATATTTATCTAGTATTTTGCTATATTTTCCTAATCATACATAGATTTTAATAATGGACGCTGATACGGACCACGAACATTTGGAGGCTATCCTTATGGATGAAAATGTAAAAGCATTCATGGAAAAAGTCATGGAAAAAAATCCTGGTGAAAAAGAATTTCATCAAGCCGTTCAAGAATTCGCAGAAAGCGTCATGCCGTTTATAGAAAAAAACCCAAAATATAAAAAAGCAAAAATTTTGGAACGTCTCGTCGAACCTGAACGTGCGATCATGTTCCGTGTCCCCTGGGTCGATGATAAAGGCGATATTCAGGTGAATCGAGGGTATCGAGTCGAGTTTAACAGCGCAATTGGACCTTATAAAGGTGGTCTGCGATTCCACCCTAGTGTCAATTTAAGTATTTTAAAATTCCTTGGTTTTGAACAGATTTTTAAAAACAGTCTCACCTCATTACCGATGGGCGGTGGAAAAGGTGGTTCTGATTTTAACGCTCGAGGAAAATCAGACATGGAGATCATGCGGTTCTGCCAATCCTTCATGATGGAATTATTCCGTCATGTCGGTCCGAATACTGATGTTCCCGCTGGCGATATCGGTGTTGGTGGCAGGGAAATCGGATATTTATTTGGGATGTATAAGAAGCTACGAAACGAGTTTACTGGTGTTCTCACTGGAAAGGGTATCAACTGGGGCGGTAGCTTAATTCGACCAGAGGCGACCGGATACGGAGGAGTCTACTTTGCTTCCGAGATGTTGAAATTGAAAAATGATAGTTTCAAAGGTAAAACAGTAACTCTCTCTGGTTTTGGGAATGTTGCCTGGGGTTGTGCTTTGAAGATTGATGAGCTAGGCGGTAAAGTCGTGACACTCTCCGGCCCAGATGGATACATCTATGACAAGGACGGGATTAAAGGAGAGAAAATTGAATATATGCTTGAAATGCGTGCCTCAAACAATGATCGTGTTGAGGATTTTGCCAAGAAATTCAATGTTCCGTTCCATGCAAATAAGAAACCCTGGGAAGTAAAATGTGATATCGCAATGCCGTGTGCGACCCAAAACGAATTAGACCTTGATGATGCAAAAACACTTGCAAAGAATGGATGTATACTGGTCGCTGAAGTCTCCAACATGGGTTGTACGTATGATGCCGCGAAATTTGCCACAGAGAAAATGATGTATGCTCCAGGCAAAGCAGTCAATGCCGGTGGTGTCGCAGTCTCTGGTCTTGAGATGGCACAGAACAGCATGCGGATGAACTGGACCTCTGAAGAAGTGGATAGGCACCTGCATCAAATCATGAGGAATATCCATGAGGCCTGTGTGAAATACGGAAAAGTCTCCAAAGATAAAGTTGATTATATCAAAGGAGCCAATATCGCAGGATTTGTCAAAGTCGCTGATGCGATGCTTGATCAGGGAATCGTGTAATTACCACGATTTTTTTCTTTTTTTTCCCTCTCGCCATCCGATTCCATCAAATACAAACAAACAATTGGATGGATACTCATGAAAAAAAATACAGTCAAGCTACGGAAAGGATCTGAGGAGGATCTTGATGCTTTTTTTAATTTATACTGGATTTCATCACTGGAACATACCCATTATAGTGGAGCACTTGACAATCTCAAACCAAAAAACCAATGTAAAAAATATGTCATCCGACGGCAGAAAGAAATGTTAAAAGATCCGAATCAATTTTTCTTTGTCGCTGAAGATAAAAAGAAGATTATTGGCATGGCTACCGGACATGTAGGAGAACGAGACGAGGCAGTTATGTATGCAATAGAACGTATGGGATTCGTCGACGAGATCTGCATCCATCCAAAGTATCGTAAGTGTGGCGTTGGCAGGAAACTTATCGATATCTTACTTCGGGAGTTATATGACCAAGGAATAGATTTTATCGGGGTCGGTGTTGCATTTAAAAACCCTGCGTTTCATTTCTATAAGACATTAGGGTTTTCGCCAGAGGGGATGTGGCTAATTCAAGAAAAAAAACCTCAGAAGAAGGAAAAAAAGTAATACTAGAATGCTAATAGTATTTCTTCGAGAGCAATCCAGTTTTTTCTCTATGCTATCATGAAATATTTATTTCAGAGTTGGCTCTGAAGGATAATAGAGATGTTCAATGAACTCTGCTTTTTCATGCGCTTCTTTGTAGGATATTCCCTGAGTGATCATTAAATCAAGCTCAGCGTACTCATGCGCAAGAATGCTTCTTCGTCGCCCGATATCTGCATAGACGTTTTCTCTAATCCATATCTCGTTCTCTGGTATCTTATGTCGTAAATGGATTGGTAGTTCATTTTGAGGGACCAATCCATGCAACGCGATGTAATCGCCCATTTCTTCGTTACTTTTTACAATGACTTTGAAAAATAACCAGGGTTCATGGGTCCATACTGATTTGATAATCTGCTGGCAGACCGCTTTTTGTGTCGTTCCGAGACGTTCCACAGAAGAATCAGGAATAGACGCTTCCTCATCAGTTGTATCTTTCGGCGTATCTTTCTCTTGTGTATCACTTTCAGGATTCATAGAAAATCCTCAACATGGTTTCTATGGAAATTGTGTGAAATTTCTTATATCCCATCTTCTCATAATAGGTATTCCATATGGATTATTTAAAAACATATTACGAGGAAATAGATTCATTTTTTTATTTTTGATAAAATGTATATTTAATAATAGTAGCAGCCAAGTGCCTACAAAAAAATTCTAATAGTATCTTCTGTTTTATTGTAGGCATTATATCTTACTGATGTGACTATATGAAAGCAGAAGAGGCGGGTTTTCACAGTACACGTATCCAAGACGACTTTGAAGGAACCTATGACCAAGGCACTCAAATCTATCATGCCCTCATGCCCTATCGAGTCAAAGACATTCTGATTGTCTCTAGTTTGTATGATGCATTTACAATCGAAGAGGAAGGATTAATTGCAGAGCTTGTCATAGGGCAGTATCAGCATCTCTTGCTTAGTCAACCACCTCGGGTGACCCGTGTTTTTTCAGGAGAGAACGCAATACAGAAAATCAAGGAACATCGGTATGATCTGATTGTCACCATGGCAAAAAATATCGGCATGGACCCCTTTGATTTTGGAAAAAAAATCAAGAAACTTCATCCGGAATTACCGATTGTCTTACTCGCAACGGATCGTGCTGATATCAACCAGTTCCAGGACCGCGAGGATGTCAAAGAAGGTGTTGATAAAATCTTTGCATGGACCGGGGATCCAACACTGTTTCTTGCTATTATCAAATACATCGAGGACAGCATGAACGTTCGATATGACACCGTCAATGGGAATGTTCGTGTTGTTATTATGGTGGAAGATTCCATCTATCATTATTCCATGTTCCTGCCTATTTTATATACAGAGGTTGTGCAGCAGACACGACGATCTCTGTCTGAGGATTTAAATGAGATGCAGCGACAGTTACGTCGAAGAGCACGACCAAAAATTCTCCTAGCTGAGACATTTGAAGAAGCAATGTACTATTATAAAAAATACAAGGATTATATCCTGGGAGTACTTTCTGACGTCAGCTTCAAAAAAGACGGCAGGGTCAATCCAATAGCAGGCTTTGAGTTTGCACAGTTCATTCGAAGGGAGTCTATTCATCTCCCCATCATGATGCAATCTACCGATCTTACCAATCGGGAGAAAGCGGATGTTTTAGATGCATATTTTTTACATAAGAAATCACCAACTCTGGTACAAGACTTCCAACATTTCCTCGTGAACCATCTTGGTTTTGGCGATTTCCTGTTTTTGTTGCCGAAGGACATAAAATTACAGAAAAAGAAAAGTATGTACTCAGGTCCTGAGGAGCAACATGTTCAAACAACGGAGATTGCGCGGGCGTCAAACATGCGAGAGTTTGAAGAAGCACTCCAAAGAATACCCATGGAATCCATCCTATATCACTCAGTACGAAACCATTTCTCAAATTGGCTTATGGCTCGCTGTGAATTTGATCTCGCAAAGGAATTACGACCGAAAAAAGTCTCCGATTTTTCTGATCTGAACGCAGTACGTGAATATCTCATCTCAGTATTTAATGAAGCACGAAAAAGTAAACAGCGAGGCATTATTACTGATTTCGATGAACAAAAATTTGAGTTTGACTCTTCCTTTACGCGATTACGTGGTGATTCACTAGGCGGAAAAGGCCGAGGTCTTGCATTCATGCGATCACTCTTGATGCATTCTAAATTAGAAGACAAATATAAGAACATCATAATAAAGGTACCAAACACTGTGGTGATTGGCACACTTGAATTTGATCGTTTTGTCTCAGATCATAATCTCCACCGTTTTTTTAAAAATGAACAACTCACAGACTCGGAGATAGCTCATGCGTTTCTCGAATGTGACATCTGTGGTGAATTAAAGCAAAAATTAAAAGTGATTTTACAACATTTTAGAACACCGCTTGCAGTACGGTCATCAAGTTTGCTTGAAGATTACCAAAATCATCCTTTTGCAGGCATGTACTCAACACATTTATTACCGAACAATCATGAAGATGATAACGATCGGCTCGATCAACTCTGCCAGGCTATAAAACTTGTCTATGCATCGGTGTTTTTCAGAGAACCAAAGGCCTATGCAGAATCCCTCTCATTGAAAATCGAAGAAGAAAAAATGGCAGTCATCATCCAAGAGCTTGTCGGAAATGAATATAACGGTCGATATTATCCTACTTTTTCTGGTGTCGCCAAATCCTATAACTTCTATCCTATCGCACATCAAACGCCAGAGGAGGGAATCGTAAATATTGCCGTAGGGCTTGGAAAAGCAGTGGTTGGCGGAGAAAAGGTTTTCCGGTTCTGTCCACGTTATCCTGAGAGTAACCCTGATTTTTCCTCACCTGAGTTGGTCCTTGAACATACCCAACGGGAGCTCTATGTCTTAGATACTCACAATAGAGATTTTAAACTTTCTGACCTAAACGATAATCATATCCTCAAACTGCAAACAACAGATATAAGAAATGATGGTCCTCTGGAATTCGTCGCAAGTAGTTATGACCGAAACGATGGCGTTATCAGAGATGGTCTTTCTGAGACAGGGCTTCCATTAATCACGTTTGCTGGTATACTCAAATATGATGCATTCCCCCTCGCACCGCTACTCAGAGACCTTTTGTTGCTAGGTCAGAAAGGCATGGGATGCCCGGTCGAATTTGAATTCGCGGTAAATATCAATCCGCAGAACCAGACATTACCGACTTTTGCTATCCTACAAATTCGACCTTTTGTCGTCTCCACCGAGCAGCTTGACATTGGTTGGGATGACAAAATTGCAAAGAAGCAAATCTTCATCCGTTCAGATCGTGCATTAGGAAACGGATTGATTCATACGATCCAAGATATTGTGTATGTTCCGTCAGATCGTTTTGACTCATCAAAAACCATCGAGATCGCTGAAGAAATAGGCAGCATCAACAAGACTCTTGTTGCATCTGCGTCCCCGTATCTTCTCATGGGCCCTGGCAGATGGGGTACTCAAGATAGATGGTTAGGGATTCCGGTCCGCTGGGGTCAAATCTCCGGTGCGCGAGTGATCATTGAGACCGCTCTTGAAAACTTTAATATTAAACCCTCACAAGGAACCCACTTCTTCCAGAATATGATTAGCCATGGTATCGGATATATCGATATACCGCTGAAATCGGAATGTTGTTATATCGATTGTCAATGGTTAGAGAACCTGCATGTTACAAAAAAAATGAAATATGTAGATCACGTGCATCTGTCAGCACCGCTGCATGTAAAGCTAAATGGACGATCAGGTCATGCGATAATCTTGAAACCAGGGAAAACCTAAGGAAGTTTAAAGAAGCAACATCCAAGGAATACGTATAAAAAATCTGTTTAAAAGGAGATAGACTATCAGAAACTTTTAAAGACGCATAGAAAATACCTGTTAGCTAGATTCATTCTTAGATGTGTTTATATGTATGAAATCATCGATAAAAAAGGATTGTCAGATACTGTAAAACTCATGAAAGTGAAAGCACCCTTGGTTGCTCAAAAAGCATTACCAGGTCAATTCATCATTTTACGCATCAATGAAAAAGGAGAACGTATCCCTTTAACGATTGCTGATTCTGATCCAAAAGACGGAACAGTTACCATTATTTTTCTTGAAGTTGGGAAAACCACAAAGCAACTCGGTGCCCTTAATGTCGGTGATTTTTTGGAGAATTTCGCTGGACCTCTCGGGATGCCGTCAGAAGTAAAAAAATACGGTACAGTTGTCTGCGTCGGTGGCGGGGTTGGAATCGCGCCTCTCTACCCCATAGTAAAAGCATTAAAACAAGCAGGAAATCGCGTGATATCCATCCTCGGGGCAAAAACAGCAAATCTGCTGTTATTAGAAAACGAAATCCAAAAGTTTAGCGATGAATTTTATATCGCGACTGATGATGGATCGAAAGGTCACAAAGGGTTTGTCAGCGATGTGCTACAGCAGATCATCGACAAACACAAGGTAGATATGGTGATGGCGATCGGCCCAATCATCATGATGAAGGTTGTTTCTAATCTTACAAAAAAATATGATATTAAAACCCTGGTGAGTTTGAATCCGATTATGGTCGACGGGACCGGAATGTGCGGTGGATGTCGTGTCTCGATTGATGGGAAGACAAAGTTCGCATGTGTCGATGGCCCTGAGTTTGATGGCCATAAAGTTGATTATGAGAATTTAATGCTTCGGAACCGCCGTTTTGTTCATGCGGAAGGAGAGGCATGTAGGCTGGCTGATGTTCAATGAGCATTCGAAGGACAAAACCCGAGATGCCAGAACAATCGCCACGGGAGCGAATTAAAAATTTTAAAGAAGTCCCCTTTGGGTATGGAAAAGAGATAGCCATTCAAGAAGCAAATCGTTGTATGCAATGTAAAAATAAACCATGTATGAAGGGATGTCCCGTGGAGATTGATATCCCTGGATTTGTCGCATGTATCGCGAAGGGTGATTTTGATAAGGCAGCCGAGGTCATTAAATCAAAAAATAATCTCCCTGCGATTTCTGGTCGTGTCTGTCCGTATGAGAATCAATGTGAAGGAGAATGTACGTTAAAAAAACTCGGAGAACCGCTTGGTATTGGACGCTTAGAACGATTTATCGCTGATTATGAACGGGAGAAAGGAAAAAAACCTCCAAAAAAACCAGAATCGACAGGCAAGAAAATCGCAGTGGTCGGTTCAGGTCCTGCAGGATTGACTTGTGCGGGGGATTTAGCACGCATGGGGCATGCGGTCACCATCTTTGAGGCGTTACATGATCCAGGGGGAGTATTGATGTACGGAATCCCTGAGTTCCGTCTACCAAAAGCAATTGTGAAATCTGAAGTGGAATATATAAAGAGTCTCGGGGTTAATATTAACTATGATATCGTGGTGGGAAAAACCATCACTGTCAAAGAAATAATGAAAGATTATGATGCTGTTTTTATTGGCACTGGTGCGGGTCTTCCAAATTGGTTGAACATCCCTGGCGAGAACCTCGATGGTGTCTATTCAGCCAATGAGTTTCTCACCCGGGTGAACATGATGAAAGCGTATCGATTCCCTGAATATGATACACCAGTGAAATTAGGGAAAATCGTCGTGACATTTGGCGCAGGGAACGTCGCGATGGATTGTGCGCGCACTTCGTTACGACTAGGGGCTGAGAAATCCTATATACTCTATCGGAGAACGGAAGCTGAAATGCCGGCTCGGGCAGAGGAAATAGAGCATGCAAAACAAGAAGGAGTTATTTTCAAGTTGTTGATCGCCCCGATTCGATTCATCGGAGATGAGAAAGGAATCCTAAAAGAAGTTGAATATCTAAAAATGCAATTAGGGGAACCAGATGAGTCAGGCAGGAGACGACCTGTTCCGATTCCCGGCTCCGAAGAAAAGTTAGCGATTGATACCGCACTTGTCGCAATCGGTCAAAGCCCAAACCCATTAATCCCTCAGACCATGAAAGATCTACAAATTGGGAAACATGGGAATATCATTACAGATGAAGATGGGCGGACGTCGATTCCGAAGATTTTTGCTGGTGGTGATATCGCAACTGGTGCAGCGACAGTGATTCTTGCGATGGGTGCTGGGAAACGATCAGCTAAAGCAATTGATGCGTATTTGAAAAACAACTCGTAGGGTGCTTTCTATTTCTTTGAAATTGAGAATCTCCCAAATTTAAATTCACAGTTTGTCTGTATCAACGAGCCGATCAGGTATCCTCCGATGAGATAGACAATCAGTAAAAGGATAGGGACGATACCAGTGTACCCTAAGATCGTTGAGTACCCAAGGATAGCTGCGAAGGTCACATCAAGAAGAATCGTTCTTCGATGATCTTGTGGTTTTTGTTTTACTAAAAAGCGATACATGATATAGATCTGAGAGGGGATCCCATAGAGCACAAAGAAGAGAAGATAGTAGACGTTTCGTGTGTACCAATACGCAAGGAAACTACAGAAAAGAAAACCTAATTTTAATGCACATCCATACAGGAAGTACGGGTGTGTTCCATGGAGCCTTTGATTGTTTTTCACCTGAGTGATGACCGCGAAGCTTTTGACACCAACGCTCCGGTCAGCGTCAACGTCTTTGAGTCCGTTTTCCCATTGTGCGAACGCAGTTGCAGCGAAGATGACCACTCCGATAAAAATCCAGGTATAGGTCGTTGGCGATCCTCCTACTGCAAAAACTCCGAAAAGGACAAAAAAAGAATACGAAATTGAAAATGAGAAATCATAAGACAGTAGGAATTTTTTCCCTTTCCAACCATACCAAACAAGCGACCCAAATGCAGGTAAAACACAAAAAAAACACAGAAGGACCGAGAAATAATCAACGGACAGGAGCAGAAGAAACAGCATTAGCAGACAGATAAGGGTTGCTCCATAGAAAAAAAGCATCGCCTCTCGTTTAGACAATAGACCACCGATCACAGGGTTCCTTGAAGGAACATAGGTATGCGCATCAAGTTCTACGTCACCTAATGCGATATAGGTGTTTAATGCCATATGGGAAAACAGAGAGATAATCGTAAAATAAATGATATAGTACCATTCAACTGGTACCGTTGATGTCAATGCACCGACGATCGCGATAGACGCACTGGTGGTAATCCCTTGTGTCCGACCGATGTCAGCAAACATGCGAAGTTTTTCTAACACAGAGGAAAAAAAGAGAAATCGGTATAAAAAGCTATAGGTTACAAACCGATGGATTTTTATGGACCTCTGGTTTACTTCTGTGTAAATGCTTCGTGATTACATTGAACTAACACGTCTCTTCAACATGGGCTTGACCGCTATCGCTCCAGTCCTTGGCGCGTTATCCATGTGGAATGTTGGCTCATTGTCCCTCTGGAAGTTATTTATATTGTTTATCATAGGAAGTCTTGCTCATATCTACGGATTTGTGATTAACGATGTTATCGATATTCGACTGGATAAACTTTCCAAAGATCTCTATGCAAGACCATTGGTTCGAGGAAGTATCACCAGGAAGCGTGCTGCGGTCTTCGCCATATCATGTCTGATTGGTTCGTTTCTTCTTTCGTTTGTATTTTTCTCCGATCGCCTCAGTTACGCCGTGCTTGTCTGTATCCTTCTTATGGCGTATTTCCTTGCGACGGTGTACGACATTGCCAGTAAGAAATACCCAGGGATGGATCTGGTCGTTGCAAGCGCCATTTTTTTCCTGATTTTATTTGGTGCATCGACAATCGGGACGCCTACCAGGTTAGTCTATGTTGTAGCTCTCATCGGAGGGATACAGGTTCTTTTCATGAATATGATTAATGGTGCGATAAAGGATATCGATCATGACAAGCAAGGGAGTGCGAACACGGTTGCGATCCGTTTAGGGGCAAAGGTCTATGCGGGTGTCATTGCCTTACCAGTCTCTTTTAAGACAACCGGGTATCTGATAGAGATCACCCGGATAGCCTTGATTTTCCTGCCGTTTGTTTTTCTTGGTTTGTCCGCAAGCCTATGGCAGATATCATTTCTTGTGTTGTTTGAGGTTTTGACGTTTTTTTCGATTTATAAATTGTATTCCATAAAGACCTTTGACCGTACACGTATCAGAAAATTGATTGGAATTATCGTTATTTTCATGTACGCGTCTGTACCGATTATGCTTAGTTCATTAAACATCTACATCATTCTTGTTGCGTTGATCCCACCACTGTGGTTCTTCGCAAGTAATTTAGTGTTGCATAAAACGATTTTTGAGCCGAAAACAATGTAATGGTTTTATTCTTTCTTTTTCTTGGCTGCCTTGATAAGTCCATCAAAGAGAGGAGCAGGTTTCATCGGCCGAGATTTGAACTCCGGGTGTGCTTGAGTCCCTGTAAAATAAAGATGAGTTGGTAATTCCATGAACTCCATCAGAACCCCATCAGGGGAACGACCGGAAAATACCATGCCTTTTTTCTCAATGATTTCGATATATTGCGGATTGACCTCGTACCGGTGCCGATGGCGCTCGTAGACCTTATTCTGATCATCATACAATTTCTTTATCAAAGAACCATCAGAGAGAATCGCAGGATACGCGCCAAGCCGCATGGTGGCACCATAGCGGGATTCTGTTACGATTTTTATTTGGTCAGGGATGAAATCAATGACCGGGTATGGCGTGTTTTTTTCAACCTCAGTGGTATTCGCTCCTTTTAATCCACAGACGTTTCGTGCATATTCAACGACAGCAAGCTGCATCCCAAGGCATAACCCAAGATAGGGAATGTTGTTCTCACGAGCATATTTTATCGTCGCAATCTTCCCATCAACGCCTGAAAGTCCAAACCCGCCAGGGACAATGATCGCATCGAATTTTTTCAGATTGACTATCTTGCGAGGATGTTTTTCATAGATTTTGGAGTCGATCCATTCGATCTCCGGTCGGATATTATTATTCCAAGCAGCATGTTTCACTGCCTCTATGACAGAGATATAAGAATCAGAAAGTTTAAAGGCGCCAATATCAAAATATTTACCGACGATCCCGATTTTTACTTTTTTATCCATTTTACGGATTTTCGCGATATAATTCTTCCAGGCGTTGAAATCATGTTCTTCTTTACGTAACCCGAGTTTCTTAAGTATCTTCTTGCAGAGTTCTTGTTCTTCGAATAATAATGGGACTCCGTAGACGTTATCGATATTAGAATCAGAGATGACATCTTCACCAGAGACGTTACAGAACAAAGCGATTTTTTCCTTTCGTACATCATCGAGTGGTTTTTCAGAACGAGTGATGATGAAATCAGGTTGAATACCAATTTCTCGTAGTAATTTAACGGAATGTTGGGTTGGTTTGGTTTTCGCCTCACCAAGAGATTTGAGGACCGGGACATAGGTGACATGGATATAGATGACTTTTTCACCCTCGTGTTTCATCTGACGGACTGCCTCTAAAAACAAGACATTTTCGTAGTCACCAACAGTACCACCAATCTCTACAAGGACGAAATCAAATTTTGTTTCCTCACCGGGTGTACGGATCCGTCGTTTGATCTCATCAGTCACATGAGGGATTGGTTGTACGGTTTTCCCAAGGTATTTTCCGCTTCGTTCTTTTTCGATAACCGCACTATAGACTTGACCAGTGGTGATATTGTTACATTTAGGGATGTTGATATCTAAGAAGCGTTCATAATGTCCAAGGTCCTGGTCGATTTCCCCACCATCCTCTGTGACCCAGACCTCACCATGTTCTGTTGGCCGAAGGGTCCCTGCATCAAAGTTGATGTAGGGGTCGATCTTAATCGCGGTTACTTTGTAACCGTGATTCACAAGGATCTTCCCTATCGATGCGGTCGTAATTCCTTTTCCCAGACCAGAAATAACTCCACCCGTGACAATAATATAATTAACCATCCCGATCAACAGGAAAACAGAATAAGGTAGGTGATTTAAATGATTTTGTATTTAATGAAAAACGAGTTAACCGCTATCATGCTAATTAAGGGTCCCAAAAAAGACGAGCCCACAACCAAACCAGGTGATGCATAGCAGGTAAAACCAGACATTTTCAAATGATACTGTAAGTCCAATTAAGAGGACTATCCATGGGAGGATAAGGAGGAATACCGCCTGTAATAGGCTTCCGACTTTTTCAGAGAGATTCAGCTCCATAGGCCATCAATATCTGTGGTTGTAAGTCGGTTTCGTATATTACATGATGTATTTAAGGTTAACTTGAATCTTTCAGGTCTTTTACCTTACCTAACGATGAACCATCCAGAAGATACAGATCTGCGTTGTCAACATCGATAAGTGAGCGGAACGGCCCAAGCAACGTGTCTTGATTCACCGCAGTCCCCCCGCATAATGGATTAAATGCAGGCATGAGAAGTATCTGCGATGTTGGCGAGTTTGGATATTTTTCTTTCAAGACGTCAGAATGGATTGGACCCCGTACCCAACATTGTTCAAACGTCCGGTATCCAAGACGGTCCATGAGCATGACGGTTGGGTGCGAATGTCCAATGATCACCTGATCACATTGCATGATTTCAAGGGATGGTTTTCGATGACCATGGGTAAAACCTATTCCCTCAAACACGTATCCATCTGAGGGATGCATCTGAATACCTGGTGTGAGTAACCGATCGATGTTCCCATCATGATTCCCTGGCAGTACATGAAGCGTGCTGTAGGATTGAATTTCGGCAAGAAAGTTTTTCACATCGGTTCGTTCTTGATAAGTCGAAGAAGGGATCGTATGTTTAATGTCTCCAAGAAAGATAATATCATTGACTTTATTTTTCGTCACAATCGAGATCAATCGTTCTTCCATCATCCTGGTCTGAGAGGGTACTTGTAGTCCATTCTCTCGTAATTCATTTTCGATTCCGATATGCAGATCCGCGATAACTAAAAGTTTTTTTTCTTTGAGCAGAAGGGCGGGTTCATCGATGAGTGGTTGGAGTGTTGGCTGCATAGGGTCATCCCATTGGAAACAGATTATTAAAATCAACCAGAGAAAGAAGAACGTTGAAGAACAACAAAAGATAAAATCCACAAAACACCCAGATGGAGAGGTCTCCAACTGCCTTCCATAATCCGTTCCCACCTTTTCCAATACCAAGGAAACGCAGTATTGAGTAAGAAAGAAGTTGAAGTGGGATTGCCAAAATAAGATATCCTAACACCCAGATGATGACTTCCAAGAAGAAAAATACTCCGGTGATCATGGTAAAACCATGTGACAGGAGACCGGTCAGAGCGCTGATGCCAAAGATGTTGTTGACCTCCATATCAAGGAGCAGAAATGCAAGTACGAGAGCAAAGAGATGGATAGCGAGAGCGTACCGTCTGACTTTCTTATCTACCATTATGTCGACTGGAGGCTGTAAGAAGAAACGAACATAGATAAAGACACTCAGGGCAAGGAACCAGATGAAAATCAATTCATAGGGAAACGCGATTCCTTCGACACTTCGTTTCGCTGAAGGGTTATAGAAATGATCTCCAAGATAACACAGGGAACAATCTGCACGGAGTACAGGTCCGGTGGAAGACCCAAATTTCGTGACATCAAGGGTGTTGAAACGGACAAACCCTGTCGAGGAAAACCGTTGCGTCGAATGATCAATCGTCACCGTATCATTCGTCGGTAGGAAAACCATCGCTCCGTTTGCTAAAAAGGATGTCGCCTGAATGAGGCTGTCTAAATCATCAATGTTTTGAAGGAAATCTGAAATAGAACCATCACTAAAGACTGTGAGAACCATTGAGACATCTTGTATGAGTTGTTGAATCTGTACATCACTAGATGCTGCTGGGGAAACAGACATGGTCAACGATATGGTGGATGAGGTATCAGGGAGTGGAAAAAGGGAAAGCGGAGGAGTTTTTGTAAGAGAGAATGCCGTATCCTGTATGATGAGGTAATCGTTCGGTGATCCCCCATTCCAAAGTGTACTGCCATCCTTGCCTTTTAATTGGATCGTACTTGTGTCTGAAAGGGTGGTAAGTACAGAAAAGTCTCCAGAGCAGCGCAAGGAAAGTGGACTATCTGTGCAGAGGACAAAAAACCGTGTGATGGTATCAGGGACTATCTCGAGAGGGACGATGGTGGTAACCGCATAGGGAAGATCAGAGGACAGGCTGATGGTTCCTTTCTTTATCCCAAGGATGAACAAACCATCGTCCATGGTGATATCGACATCTGAATAGTAGATAAGATGATCGAAATATTGTACAAAGAGCTCGTCAAGGGAAGTGGCGGTGGTGATATCGATATCTTCTGCAACGATGACTGAGTCAAGATTGGTAATAGTACTTGCTCCAATGAGCGGAAATCCACCCATTTGTCGAACAAGCGAGGAATCAACCAGATGCTCCATCGGATGACCAGTGAACGATCCGTTCATCGTGGTTTTCCCCATGAAAAACACTTCTGCGTCCTTTGTAAGTGTTGCTTTAAAGGTATACGAGGAGGTCAATAGAGCATTTGCTGATGGAGACATTATGAAAAAGACGATGACGATTCCTGCAAGGAGATACAGTGCTTTCATTCGAATCGCTGATGACACAGGGGTTCTTAAAAGTTTTTTTTTATCGCTAAGTAAAGACTTTTATCGTATTGAGTGATATCTTTAGTGAGGATGGAATCATGTGGGAAAAGAAATCATCTGGAGTGTTTGTGAAAAAAACCGAGAAAGCAGTACGGAAGATCGCTGATAGAAAAACCGAGATGATTGAACAGACCGCGGAATGGATGAAGAAATATCAGTATGCTGAATGGCCAAAAAACCCTGATAGAATAGAACAAGAGATGAAAAATAAGATCACTTCTGTACTATCTGAGGAGATGGAACAGCAACCCGCGTTCCTCGCATGGGTGTTGTACCAAGTCGCTGGCGAGCTTGTAAAACACCAGGAAGTAAAAGCGATATGGGAATAACAAGAAGTATTGCTTCGTTGTTCTGATTTGATTAAAAAAAGATTTAGAGATATTTTTTCAGGATGTTTGGGATTTCATCGATGATGTCAGTCGCGAGCAGTCCATAGGATTTCTTCTGGAACGCCTCGTTTCCCGCTTCTCCATTCAGGAACGCAGCGACACGGGCCGCCTCGAAGGGTCGTACTCCTTTTGAAAGCATTGCTCCAATGATTCCTGCAAGGACATCCCCAGTCCCGCCCACGGTCATCGCCTCATTATGGACATTATTTTGTTTTACGTCTGTTCCATTGCTTAAAACGTCAATATATCCTTTTAGGAAAATCGTTATCCCGATTTTTTTTGCCCATTCTTTTACGACGGTTATGCGGTCATCAAGGTCTTGTGTCAGGGTGATTCCTGTGAGTTTTTTGAACTCACCGACATGCGGGGTGACCACGGTTGTGGAATTTTGTATGAGTGTGAGGTTTTCTCCAATTGGTTTGATGGCATCCGCGTCTAAGACCAATGGTTTTTTTTCTGTGATGATACGGCGAACTAAGAGGATGATTGCTTCCTCGGTTTCAGGGGCGGTTCCCAGTCCTGGGCCTAGAATCACCCCGGTACATTTCCCAAGAAGCTCCTCGATATCAGGGATATCTTCTTTGGTGAGCATATCATGTGGTAGGTCTTTTACGATGAAGTTTGGTGAAAAAGCAGCGACAGACTCCCAGGATCGTTGTGGTGTCGCGATGTAGACAAGGTCCACACCGGTTCGTAAGGCTGCAAGACCACTGAGGGCTGGTGCCCCGATATATGGGCCTCCACCGATGACAAGGACGATCCCATTCTCGCCTTTATGTGATTTTTTTGCAGGACGCGGATAGTAAACAGAAAGCTCCCCAGGTCCAACATACGTCAGTGCCTCTTGAGGGATGCCGATATCAACAATTGTGATTTTTCCGCTGTTTTTTTCGTTCATCCCTTCTTTCGTATCATGAAATGTGATTGTGTGATTAGGAGTTATTCTATAAGTGGAGCTAAGACCGGTGGGGACATCTACGGAGATAATGATTTTTTTCTTTGTTTCGTTTATCTTTTTCACGATGGTCAGATATGGTTCTTTCAGCTCACCTGTCAGTCCCGTTCCGAGAAGTGCGTCAATGACAACATCATGTTCTTCAAGAAGTCGGTCAAGATCTCCAAGTGAGTTAGAGATTTTTATCTCATAGGTTTGGAGTTTCTGAAAATTTTTCTTTGCGATCTCTGTTTTAATCTCAGTCCCTGCAAGAAACACGGTGATCTTGTAATACTGGGTGAGGTAGCGTGCCGCGACGAACCCGTCTCCTCCATTGTTACCAGTCCCGCAGAGGATAAGGATGTTTTTCTTTGTGTCTTTGACTATGTTTCTTACAAACTCAGCAACGCCTTTTCCTGCGTTCTCCATGAGGTGGAGGGTTGGTACACCAACGTATTCCGAGTTGGTATCGATGACTTTCATTTCCGCTTCTGAAATCATACCAAAAATGTTAAACGAATAGAACTCTATATACGCTTCGGAACCATCGAAGGATTTGTTATCTATGATGCCAGGGAAGATGAATAGTAGGCAGCTTGCCCAGATGATGAAACGCTTCGGGATTAACGTGAAGAACATCGATAATGTAGAAAAAGTACTGATCCAGACAGATACAAAGGAGTATATATTTGATACTGCAGAAGTCACTGTGATGGAAGCACAAGGACAGAAGACGTTTCAGATCATCGGCGAACCCGTAGTGAAAAACAGAGGTGCAGAAACCCAAGACACTCAAAAAGAGGATATCACATTAATCATGGAGCAAACCGGGAAATCAGAGGCAGAGGTGCGGAAGGCTTTAAAGGAGACGAACGGGGATCTTGCTGAGGCTATCCTGAAGCTGACTCAACCATAATTCAACACATCTATCAGGGAATATGACTTCATATAAAGATGCAATCAAAGATTCACCTCAGGGTGCGCTTCTTTTCTTACATGTGATCCCAGGGTCAAAACAAACCGTGTTTCCAGTTCAGTTTAATCAATGGCGACGCTGCATTGAAATCAAGGTTCGATCGGAAGCAAAGGAGAACAAAGCAAACATCGAAGTCGTTGAGACTCTCGCACGGTTTTTTCAGCTCGCAGCAAGAGATGTCGTGCTTATCGCTGGTGAAAAAAACAGGGAAAAAACAGTTTGTCTGAAGAAAATCTCTGCAAATACAGTCGAGAGAAAGCTGAAGGAGTTTTTTGATGGATGATCTTCAAAGATTAGAGGAACTTGAGGAGTTATTGACGGATCTACGGGAGGAGAATAAAACCGTCCCCATCATTGTCGAAGGAGAAAAGGATATCGTTGCATTACGCAGGCTTGAGATGACCGGGGAGATCATCCGATTCAACACAGGACAATCCGTGCCAGATTTTTGTGATAGTATCGCGCAGAAATACCAGAAAATCATTCTTCTTACAGATTGGGATTGGCGTGGGGGCAGGCTGGGTTCTTCGATTAAGAAACATCTTGAGAATCGTGTAGAGTGCAATTTGAACTATCGGCAGATATTTGCCCACCGATGTACCTGTCGGACCGTTGAAGGGATACCAACCTGGCTGCAGACCTTCCGAAAAAAGGTTCAAGGCGAATAAATTATATATAAAATTAGAGTTTATGTGAAAAACGAATATAGGATGATTTAGTGCAGGGGAAGGTCTTTGAACACCAAAATACATGTAAAATTAAACCGTTACGCCTATTGACAAAAAAAGAGTAGATTTATGAGGCAATTAATCCATTTTATAGCGTGATATTATGGAAGGTATGAAATATTTCCATGAACTATTCTTAGGTCTTCCTCGTGCTGGACTTGGAGATAACAAATTTACTCGGAAAGCATTTTCTTATCTGAAAAATTTACCGTCTGAGCCCTTTATTCTTGATATTGGATGTGGATATGGTATTCAGACCCTTGAGCTAGCAAGAATTTCCAAAGGTAAAATTATTGCTTTGGATAACTACCAACCTTTTTTAGATATTCTAATGGCGAATGTAAAAAAAGGAGGATTTGATAATAGGATTATTCCAAAAAATCAATCAATGCTTAAGATGGATTTCAAAAATGATACGTTTGATATTATTTGGTCAGAAGGAGCAATTTTTATTATGGGATTTCGAAATGGATTAAAAAAATGCAATCAACTTCTAAAAAACAAAGGGTATTTTGTTCTAAGCGATGCAGTATTGTTATTACCAGACCTTCCAAAACCATTAAAGGAATTCTGGGATGAAAGAGATCCAGATATAAAGGATATAAAAAGTAATATCTCTCTGATTAAAGATGAAGGCTTTAATGTAGTATCTCATTTTACACTACCTAAATCATGTTGGATTGATTTTTATTCGCGAATGAATAAAGTGATAAAAGAATTAAAGAAAAAATATCACGATAACAAAATTGCTTTACAAGTGTTTGAAAAGTGCGAAAAAGAAATTATAATATATGACAAATATTCCGATTATTACGGCTATGAATTTTTCATAATGCAGAAAAAGTAAATTTGTTAAAAAATGCAGGGGAAGGGATTTGAACCCCTGGGACTGATTCAACGATGTCGTCAGTCATTCGCACAAGAGCTATAGTAATTTAGTCAAAGGGCTTGAAAATGAGGACGGTAGACGCATAAATACCGGTTAGATAAGGCGAAGGGTCGATAAGACCGTTACCCCTCTTTCTTAGGTCTATTTTACCCCGTAGTTACTCCCCCTATTTTATCGGGAAAAAACCGTATATTTTATATACTTTCACTGCTCTCTGATGAAGGTATAAAAGAGTGTAACAACCATGGGGGATCTGGTGCTGAACAGTACGAAGAATCAGAAGAAACTCCTACCTAATATGAAAAAGGAGTCAACAAGTGTCTGTGCTCTCTGTCGAGGAACAAAGTTTCTCTGTGGTAAAAACCGCTGCCCGGTGATCGTCCGATATCATGCTAAAGTAAAGACGAAACCATTGCTCGATAGCTTGCGACTTGAGGGAGCATCGCCTCCGAGCGTATTTATTGGAAGGATTGGGTATCCAAAGGTTGCGATAGGACCCATGATCCCACCGGTGATGGGGGACACCTCGGAAATCGACACGCCTGAGCGCTGGATTCATAAAACACTGGATGACATCGTGGATTTCCGCAGTCAACTCGTACGTGGGAAATACACTGTTAATGTGACCGATGTGGAAAGCCCGAAACGTATCGTGGGGTTCACCAGAGAGCTTGCTCTTTCCAAAAACGCGGTGTTCGCAGATGCTGTATTTGAAAAAAAACCTTATGGGAAAATAGCATTCTATGATGAAGTCCAGCCGCATGGACCGTCTGCTCCACTCAGGACATTGGATATCACAAACCCTAAGTACGAGCAGCATATCGAAAAAGCCTACTATGATACGGATCTAAAAGCCAGGGACGCTATTCTTAATATTTACAAAAACGGGGTGTTGATCTCGAAGATTCAACGTGCGTTTAGTGTCGGAGCCTTTGGAATAAAGAAGAACCGACGTTTTGTACCAACCAGATGGAGTATCACAGCAGTGGATTCAACGCTTGGTGCTGATCTGATGAAAAAAACAAAGCAATATCCGTTCATCAATGAGGTCCGGGCGTACTACTTGAACCAGTTTGACAACCGCTGGATCATCCTGATGACACCCTCTGAATGGCAATATGAGCTTATCGAGGCATGGTACCCAAATACGACATGGAACCAGTATGGGACCGGCATTTCCATTTTCAACAGCTACGAGTTCTATGACGGTCGGACGACCTATGCTGAGATCGGCGGGTGTTATTACGCCGCTCGTCTAGCGGTCAACGAACTCCTCAATAAAGAACGAAGACAGGCAGGGGTCGTGATCCTGCGAGAAGCACATCCGGGATACATCATGCCGATTGGTGTGTGGAACGTTCGTGAAAGTGTACGACATGCTTTGACGCAACCGCCTCGAAAATTCAATACCGTCCAGGAATCACTCGTGTACGTCTCTGAGATCATGGACATCCCCATCCAGCGATGGATACGAAACAGCGCGGTACTGAAAAATCAACTCTATCAGCGACGACTGGAAGATTTCCTGGTGAGATAATATGAAGATCCAAGAAATCGAATGTAAAACCGCACTCTCCGCATCATCATTACCGGGGTTGACCTATTCCCTGAATCCATACCGAGGCTGTGAGCATAATTGCGCCTATTGTTATGCACCAAACGTCTTACGAGTACCACGAGAAGGCTGGGGGAGTGACCTAAAAGTAAAAAAGAATATGCCCGTCGTTCTGGCCTATGAGTTAAAAAAAAAGAAACCAGGTGTTGTTGGCATCTCAACAGTGACCGACCCGTACCAACCATTAGAAAAAAAATATAACCTTACTCGTTATTGTTTAGAGCAATTATTACTGTACGATTTCCCTGTTCATATCCAGACAAAATCAGCTCTGGTCATACGAGATATTGATATCCTTACAAGATTTACGAACTCTCAGGTGATGTTCAGCATCGGAACATTGCATGACAATGAGCGCAGACTGCTTGAGCCACAGACATCCTCGATTCAAGATCGGGTTACGGCTCTAAAGAAATGTTCTGAGACTGGTTTGAAGACCTCAGTCTTCTTCGGCCCAGTGTACCCGACAACAACACTCGATGAGATCTCCCGATTCCTTGACGTTATGAAAGACGCTGGCGCGCAGGAGATCTGGATTGATAGTTTACGTCTGAAAGCTGGCATAGGGCAAAATATCGAGAAAAACTTAAGAGAAGATCAGGAGATCAGCCAATTGTTTTCAAAACACATGCAACAACCCAATGATTATTATCGGAAAATCAGAGAAGAAATACAAAAACAGGGGAAAAAGCGTAATCTTAGAATCATCGATGCTTTTTGACATCTTTCCTTGGTAACATAGGGGGTTCTCCCAGGGGGTCGTCCCTCGTAGCATTTAAGTATAAGAACTCTATTACTGCAAAAATCCCTTAATAAAAAAAATTACGATATTAATAAGTGATAGATATGGCCAAAGCACGTGCACGCACGACATCCAGAAAAGTCAAAGATCGATGGAAAGCAAAAAACTGGTATACGATACTCGCACCATCATTATTCAACAATGTCCCTGTCGCTGAGACGCTCGCAGAGACTCCCGAAAGCCTGATTGGCAGAGTCACTGAAGTATCCCTGCAGGACATTACGAATGATTTTCGGAAATCTCATATAAAACTCCTGTTCAGCGTCGATAAGATCGAACAGAACACGGCACATACCCAATTGAAAGGTTCTCTCCTCACCTCAGATTATCTCAGACGAATGATCCGACGGAGAAAATCCCGTGTCGATGGAGTGTTCGACGTTGAGACAAGGGACGGCGCGCTCCTGCGAGTCAAACCATTTGCGATTGCTGAGAAACGGATTCAAAGCTCACAAAAGAAACTTATCAGAAACGTCATGAAGGACGTCATCTCCAAAGAAGGAAAAGCAAAAACGTTGAACTCTTTTATTAAGGATTGTCTTGATGGAAAAACCGGCAGCGAGATTTACAAGCATTGTAAGATTTACTACCCAGTGAAACGTATTGAGGTCAATAAAACAGAGATCATCCGTTTACCAACCGTGATTATCGAGGATGAAAAACCTGTTGAGAAACCAGAAGAAAAACCACAAGAACCAGCCAAAGAAGAATCAGAAGTACCAACTGAAGAAGAAATCACAGAAGGAAAAACAGAAACCGAGCCACCAGCAGAAGTAAAAGAAGGACCTGTCGAAGAAGAGCTCACTGCTGAAGATTTGGAAAAAACAGAAAAACCAAAGAAGAAGACAAAGGCAAAGACAGCGACAAAGAAGAAAACCTCGACGAAGAAGACAACAAAGAAAAAGAAAGAAGAAGCGCCTGAATCGTAAATTCTCCAGGAGCATACGTTTATATATTCTGTTTTCCTATTTTTATTCTATATGTTACAGAAGCAAAAAGTCCTTGCTTGTCTTCTCATATTCATCGTTTTATTTTCTGTAAATATAATTCCTATCGGGAAAAGCTGCAAAGATATCGTCATTACACCTGTAGCAACCGCTGGAGATTATAGCCTCCTTTTAAAAGTCCGAGATCCGAGCAGACCCGGGTTACAGGTTCTCTGTCGAGTCCCGAAAGGAACACAGTACACCTATCATTATCCGTGGACTGGGAGACCCTGGGATTTTATCGTGACCCATAGCTTTGTCGGTGTCGCGACACAAGGCGACACGTTTCCAAATATCGTCAAAGCAGGCATGGTGCTTACCGATGCAGGGCTTGCCTTTGGTGATGCTGATACGCTTTCAAAGTGGACAAACCCGACAAAGAACGCCTGGGATGATTTTGATTGGATTCGCTACGCCTGCCAGACTGCTGAGAACGAAGACGAAGCAATCACCTTACTGACGACTGATGCGATCGATAGGCTTCATGCGACCGGCGTTTCAGAGAACTTATTTGTTGTAGGACCACAGAAAGCAGTTGTTATCGAAGCAGATGCGGTTCGTTATACAATACAGAACATCCCTGAGACACTTGTCATGTCAAATTATGCAAAAGACCTTTGGCGAACGCAACAAATCAGATCACTACCGATTGCATCATTATATGATGCAGAGAGAGAAACATGGGTGCGGCAATGCAGCGTAGTCCATCTTGGGTCGCTTTGTGGAATCAGAATACTCGGAATAACACCATCTTTGATCACCATCCGAGTGTTTCCCTTATTTGTATTTAAAAATTCTGGATTTGATACGGACGTCAACATCTCGTTAGGAGAACGTGCAACTGTTGGACCGTACAGTGTGAAACTCTTAGAAATCAACGAAAACACAGCCAGATTATCATTGAGTACCGCAGAACACGCCTGGGAACAAGAAGTCCAGAGTAAAATCCAACCGGTGATTGGTAATATCACTGTCCAGGATATGATACGCTGGTCGCGGTTGCATGCGACAGACCTTGATGGACTCCGCCCGATGTGCGAAGATCGATATACGTACGAAGCATCGATGGTGTTTAAAATACCAAATGAACATGCGAACCTCCTCAGCAGCGGTTGGTTTGCCCCGAATCATGCATGCTCATCGATTTACATTCCGATTCATATCTGTGATGACGATTTCTATGACCCCTACGAAACAGGCGATGCAGCAGCCTTGTCCCTCGCACTGCTTCAGAAATATGGTCATGGAAATCTCACATCGCTTTGCCAGAGTGTAGAAAATGTGTTCCTTTTTGAAAACGAGATAAAC
>Ga0105105_10000016_pt1 | contig 68890 bp, 58 predicted proteins | sample PPLLaktember2015_4_FD_79108 | JGI IMG/M metagenome (GOLD analysis project Ga0105105, IMG submission 79108) | Freshwater sediment microbial communities from Prairie Pothole Lake near Jamestown, North Dakota, USA - PPLs Lake P8 Core (1) Depth... | ecosystem: Environmental > Aquatic > Freshwater >...
CTGGCGTACTTCGCCGAGATCCCGGTGACCATCGTCAACGTGCAGCGCGGCGGCCCCTCCACCGGCATGCCGACCCGCACCCAGCAGGCCGACCTGACCGCCTGCGCGTACGCCTCGCACGGCGACACCAAGCACGTGCTGCTGCTGCCCGAGGATCCGACCGAGTGCTTCGAGCACACGGCGGCCGCGCTCGACCTGGCCGACCGGCTGCAGACCCCGGTCTTCGTGATGACCGACCTCGACATCGGCATGAACACGCGGCTGTGTCGCCCGCTCGCCTGGGACGATTCGAAGCGCATGGACCGCGGCAAGGTGATGGACTTCGACATGCTCGAGTCCGGCCGCGACTTCGGCCGCTACCTCGACGTCGACGGCGACGGCATCCCGTTCCGCACCTATCCCGGCACGCATCCGACCAAGGGCGCCTACTTCACGCGCGGCACCACCCGCAATCCGTACGCGAAGTACAGCGAGACCGGGCAGGACTACGTCTACAACATGGAGCGGCTGCTGCGAAAGTTCGACACCGCGAAGGCGCTCGTGCCGCAGCCGGTGGTGCGCCGCTCGCGCCGCAAGGCGACGCTCGGCGCGATCTACTTCGGCTCGACCAGCCCGGCGATGGACGAGGCGCTCGAGGTGCTCGAGGAGCACGGCGTGGCGCTCGACACGATGCGCCTGCGCGCCTTCCCGTTCCCCGACTCGGTGAAGGCCTTCATCGACTCGCACGAGAAGGTCTTCGTCGTCGAGCAGAACCGCGATGCGCAGATGAAGTCGATGCTCGTCAACGAGCTCGAGATCGATCCGCACCGGCTGGTGTCGGTGCTGCACTACGACGGCACGCCGATCACCGCGCGCTTCATCATCGGACGCATCACCGCGGCGACCACCCGGAGCGCTTCATGACCTATCTCGCCAAGCCCCGCCTGCACCACCCCACGCTCGCCCGCAACAAGGTCGGCTACCTGCGGCGCGACTACGAGGGCGCGATCTCGACGCTGTGCGCCGGCTGCGGCCACGACTCGATCTCGGCCGCGCTGGTGCAGGCCTGCTGGGAACTCGACATCGAGCCGCACCGGGTCGCGAAGCTCTCGGGCATCGGCTGCTCGAGCAAGACACCCGACTACTTCCTCGGCAACTCGCACGGCTTCAACACCGTGCACGGCCGGATGCCCTCGGTGCTCACCGGCGCGAACCTCGCCAACCGCGACCTGCTGTACCTCGGCGTGTCCGGCGACGGCGACTCCGCCTCGATCGGCCTCGGGCAGTTCGCGCACGTGATGCGGCGCGGCGTCGACATGGTCTACATCGTCGAGAACAACGGCGTCTACGGCCTCACCAAGGGCCAGTTCTCGGCGACCGCCGACCAGGGCTCGAAGTCCAAGCGCGGCATCGTCAACTCGGACGCCCCGATCGACATGGTGTCGCTCGCCCTGCAGCTCGGCGCCACCTACGTGGCGCGCGGCTTCTCGGGCGACAAGGCGCAGCTCGTGCCGCTGATCAAGGGCGCGATCGAGCACCGCGGCGCGGCCTTCATCGACGTGGTGAGCCCCTGCGTGGCGTTCAACAACCATGCGGGCAGCACCAAGAGCTACGAGTACGTTCGCGCGCACAACGAGGCGGTGAACCGCATCGACTTCATCGACCTCGCCGAGGAGGTCAAGGCCGAGGCGGCGCCGGGCGGCTACGTCGACGTGCCGCAGGCCGACGGCTCGACGATGCGGCTGCGGCGGATCGCCGAAGGCTACGACGCCACCGACCGCGTCGGCGCGATGAACTACATCGCGCAGCACCAGGCGCGCGGCGAGGTGGTGACCGGCCTGCTGTACGTCGATCCGCATCCGGTGGACCTGCACGCGCACCTGAACACCACCGGCACGCCGTTCAACCGCCTCGGCGAGGCCGAGCTGATCCCCGGCTCGAAGGCACTCGAGGGCGTGAACCGCTCGCTGCGCTAGTCGCGCCCGCTGCGCGCCGCGCGATCGATGCCGGCGCGGTCGAGGCCGAGGTCGGCGAGCATGCGCTCGTCGAGCTCGCGCAGCGCGACGAGACCGGCGGCGATGCGGCGGTGGCGGGTCCACGCGGCGACGGCGCGGCCGATCCACGTCGCGCGGACGACGTGCGTCGCGCCCGCGACCTCGTCCTGCCCGGAGACAGGAGGGCGCGCCTCGGCAGGGGTCCTCGCCAGTGCCGTCGCGCCGCGCTCGGGTGCGCGCGGGCCGGCGCCGTCCCGCAGGCGGAGGGTCCGGGCGGCGGCGAGGTCGAGGGTGCTCATGACGGTGCTCCTGTGAAGCGGGTCGATCGGGGGTGGCGATGCGTCGACGGCGCACGCGTCGTCGCCAGGCCAGTGTCGGCATCGCGGCGGGTCCGGACAAACGCAAATCCCGCGCTGCATGCATGAGCGGAACGCATGCATACTCCGGCGCGTGCCCTCCCCACGTACCCGCCCCCTGCCCCTGACCGGCCTGCGCGGCTTCGAGGCCGCCGCACGCCTGCTCAGCTTCACGCTGGCCGCGCAGGAGCTCGGGCTCACCCAGTCGGCGGTCTCGCGACAGATCAAGGGGCTGGAGACCCAGCTCGGCCGTACGCTGTTCCGGCGCGGCGTGCGCAGCCTGCAGCTGACCGAAGCCGGCGAACGGCTGTTGCGCGACGTGCAGTCGGCGCTCCGCGAGATCGACCGCACGGTCGCGGACCTGCGCGGGCAGCGTCGCCGCCGGCGCCTCGCGCTGACCACCGCGGCCTCGCTCGCATCACTGGTGCTCGTGCCGCGGCTGCCCGAGTTCTCGCGCCTGCATCCCGGCGTCGACCTGCGCATCGAGGCGGCCGACACGCTGCGCGACCTCGAGGGCGAGGGCTACGACGTCGCGATCCGCTACTTCCGGCACGATCGCGCCCCGCGCGGGCTGCGGCTCCTGTACGACGAGCTGCTGCTGCCGGTGCTGAGCCCGACGCTGGCCGCGCGGATCGGGCCGATCCGGCGTGCCGCCGACCTCGGACGCGCCACGCTGCTGCTCGAGGACGCGCCGACGGCGCGGGACGCGGGTCACTGGGAGCGATGGTTCGCGCGCGCGCGCAGCCCGATGCCCGCCGAAGCGCCGCGGCTGATGCTGAGCTTCACGCACCAGGCGCTGGATGCCGCCCTGCACGAGCAGGGGGTGATGCTGGCGCCCGCCCTCTACGTGCGCGAGCACCTCGCGACCGGGCGCCTGGTCGCGCCGCTCGGGCGCCCGATGCCCTCGGGGTGGGGCTACTACCTGGTCGTGAATCGCGATTCGGCGAACCAGCGCCACGTGCTCGCCTTCATCGACTGGCTGGAAGCCGTGTTCGCGCAGGCCGACGATCCGCCGGGCTGAGTGGCTCGGTGAGGCGGCTCGGTGAGGCGGCCGTGCGCCCGAGCCCGGGTCAGCGCCGCGGCGCGCGGCACGCCGCGCTGCCCGCGTCCGCGACCATGTTCCGGCCGGACAGCGCGACCAGCTGGCAGTCGCAGCCGAGGTCCGCGCGGCAGGCCTCCAGCGCCTTGCGCCGTGCCGCCCCCGGGTCGGTGTCGCAGGCGACCCAGCCGGCCTCGACGCCGGGCAGTCCGGCGAGCGCCGACGTCTGGCCCACCGGGCAGCCGCCGACGCTGCGGCACGCGGCCGACGCACGGGCGCCACGGCCGGCGTCCTGCCGGCAGGCCTTCATGGCCGCATCGCGCGCCACGGTCTGCGGGCAGATGCTGCCCGACAGCGGAGCGACCACGTCGAAGCGCCGCACGCCCATCGCCAGCCAGTCGCCCAGCACGCGCGGCGAGGGCACGGCGGCCCGCGGCCGGGTGCGGGCCGGTTTGCAGGTCGCGCCGGGCGCGCTGCGGTGCAGCGCCACGGGCAGCACGCGGTTCGGGGCGTCTGCCGTGTCCGGAATCGTGTCGCGTCCGGTCGCGAGGGCGACGATCGACACGGCCCGGGGTGCATCGATCTCGTCGAGCATCGCGCGGGCGAGGTCCTGGCTCCAGCCGGCCCCCGCCACCGGGGCGGGGGGCGGCAGCGGCTCGCACGACAGCGCGAGCTGGTCGGACTCGGACCCGTAGGCCGGCGCGGCACCACCGATGCAGCCGGCCGCGAACGCATCGCCGACGATCGCAAGCCGCAGGCGCCCGTCGTCGATCCGCCAGGCGGCATAGGTGCCGGGCAGCGGCTCGGGACGGACCGCACCCGCGGCGATCCGAAGCACGTCCGCGGTGCCGTCGGCATGGAAGCGCACCGCGGCCTGGGGCTGACCCGGAGACGCGGAGGCCGCGGTCGGACGCCAGGGGGATCCGCGCAGCAGCACCCCCGACGACAGCGGGGGGGGCACGGCGGTCGACGTCAGCGGGATCGGCGGCATCGCGCGGGCGGCGCGCCCCGAGGCGTCGGGACGCGTGCGGGTCGCCGTCCCGGCGGGCGCCTTCCGGCTCGCGGGGGCCGCCGAGTCCGGCGAGGCGCCCGCCTGGACCGCGGCCGCGCCGGCCGCCGATGCGGGCGGGCGCGCGGATCCACCCTGACGGGTCGACGGAAGCGGCCGTCCCGACGCCCGCTCCGGCATGCCGTCGTTGACGCCCAGCGCCGCGGCCGCGAGCACGGTCGCACCACCGGTGCCGGCTCCCAGCCAGGCGGCGAAGGCGGGCGGGGCATCGACGACGACGACGCTCGGCGCGGGCGACGTCTGCAGCAGCGCCTGCAGGTCCAGCGAGCCGCGCGCGGTCGCGTAGGACAGTGCGTCGCGCCCGTACCGGTCGCGTCGCGTCGGGTCGGCGCCCGCCTCGCGCAGCGCCGCCACCAGCGCCGGCCGCGCGGAGGGCGGTGCGTCGACGACCGCGCGGATCAGCGGCGTGGTGGCATCGGGGTCGAGCTCGACGTCGGGACCGACGCGGGCCACGTAATGGCGGGTCGCATCGAGGCGGCCGCTCCGGATCGCGATGTCGAGCGCCCGGCGCGCGTCGACGCTGCCCGCGCTGGCTGCGATCAGCGCATCGGCGCCGACCAGGTCGCCGGTCGCGATCCGCCCACGCAGCTGGTCGTAGGCGGACGGTCCCGCCGTCGTCGTGCAGGCGGCGAGCACCGCGACGAGGATCGCGGTGGCGGCACCCCGCAGGGCGCGGATCGACAGGTCGGTTCGGTATCGATGCATCGTGGGACCCGGACGCCGCCTGCGCGATCAGTCCGCGGTCGCGGCGAGCCCGCGTGTTGGCACGTCGCGCCACGATGGCGCCGCGCCCGCGGGATCGCAAGCGTCGCCATGGCCCATACGGTGACTCAGTGCACAGGAGGGGCGTGATCCTGCGGCGCCAAGCGGTCGCGGCCCGCGAGGCTCGGGAAGAGGCGTGCCCACAGGCCGACCACCACGAGGGTGCCGAGCCCCCCGAGCACGACGGCGGCGACCGGCCCCAGCCAGGCGGCCGCGACACCGGACTCGAACTCGCCGATCTGGTTCGAGGCACCGATGAATACCGAGTTGACCGCGCCGACCCGTCCGCGCATGTCGTCGGGCGTCTCGAGCTGGACGATCGACATCCGGATCACGACGCTCACCATGTCGGCCGCGCCCAGCACCGCCAGCGCACCGAACGAGACCGGCAGCGAACTCGACAGGCCGAAGACCACCGTGGCCGCGCCGAACAGCGCCACCGCGCCGAACAGCATCGGTCCGACGTGCCGGTCGAGGGGCCGCCTCGACAGCCACAGCGCGACGGCGAGCGCACCGACCGCCGGTGCCGAGCGCAGCAGTCCGAGCCCCCACGGCCCGGTGAGCAGGATGTCGCGTGCATAGATGGGCAGCAGCGCGGTCGCGCCGCCCAGCAGCACCGCGACCATGTCGAGCGAGATGGCGCCGAGCAGCACGGGCCGCGAGCGGATGAAACCGATGCCGGCGAACAGGTAGGCGCGGGTGATCTCGGGACGGGGGGCGTCGACGTCGCGCCGTTCGGGCACGCGCAGCGCCATCAGGCCCGCGACCGCGTACATCGCGCCCGCGACCGCGTAGGTGGCGTGGGCCCCGCCCACGTAGAGCAGGCCGCCGAGCGCCGGGCCGCCGATGGTCGCCGCCTGGTGGGCCGAGCTCGCCACCGCGACCGCGCGCGACAGCAGCGAGGCCGGCACCAGCGTGGGCAGGAGCGACTGCGCCGCGGGCATCTCGAAGGCGCGGGTCGCACCGAGCACGAAGACGAAGGCGAACAGCGCCTCCCGGCTCGCCCAGCCGCCGAGCGTCGCAGCGGCCAGCGCCAGCGTGGCGAGGCCCTGCAGGAGGCGGCAACCGGCGAGGATGAGTCGACGGTCGCGCCGGTCCACGATCGGCCCGACGACGAACAGCAGCAGGATGCTGGGCAGGAACTGCACGAGTCCGACCAGGCCCAGGTCGAGCGGGCTGTCGGTGAGTTCGTACATCTGCCAGCCGACCGCGACGACCTGGATCTGGGCGGCCAGGGTGGCGGCGAGGCGCGACAGCCAGTAGGTCCGATAGGCCGGCAGCGACAGCGGGCCGGGCTCGGTGTCGGCCGCTCGGTCGGTACCCATCGCGCCGATGATACGCGGCGACCGCGGCCGTTCAGGCCGGGGCGGACGCCGGGGCGGCCCCGCCCCCGGGCATCTCGAAGGCCTCGCGGGCCGCATCGGTCACCGCCCGCCGCAACCAGGCATGCGCGGGCCGGGCGGCGCTGCGGCGGTGCCAGAGCTGGTCGACGTGCACGATCGGCAGGTCCATCGGCAACGCCCGCATCACGAGCCGCGGCGCGATGCCGGTGGTCGGCACGAAGCGGTGCGGCAGCACGGTCAGCAGGTCGGTCGATGCCACCACCTGCCCGGCGGTGAAGAACTGGTTGACGGTGAGCACCACGCGGCGCCGTCGGCCGATGGCGGCCAGCGATTCGTCGACGAAGCCGAACGGCCGGCCCGAGAAGCTCACCAGCAGATGGCGCGCCGCACAGTACCGGTCGAGGTCGAGCGGGCCGGTGGCGAGGGGGTGCCCGGCACGCATCACGCAGACGTAGTTGCTGTCGTAGAGGCGGCCGTGCTCGATCGGCTCGGGCCCGCCGTCCTGCATCGACGCCATGTCGATCGCCGCGACCGCCGCCGGGAAGTAGCCGATCGCCAGGTCCAGTTCCCCCGACGAGAGGAGCGCGCGCGGGTCGCGGGTGAGCAGCGGACGCACCCTCAGCGACAGGCCGGGCGCCTCGGCCTCGAGCCGCCGCACCAGCGGCGGCATCAGCAGGGCGGCGGTGGCGTCGGCCATGGCCAGCACGAAGCTGTCGCGCGAGCCGGCGGCGTCGAATTCGCCGGTCTGCATCGCCGAGCGCAGGGTGTCGAGCGCGGCCCTGACCGCCGGCCACAGCTCGAGCGCCCGGGGCGTCGGCTGCACCCCGTAGCCGGCCCGGACCACCAGCTCGTCGTGCATCGCGTCGCGCAGTCGCCGGAGCGCGTTGCTGACCGCCGGCTGGGTCATCGCCAGGTGGGTGGCGGCGCGCGTCAGGTTGCGTTCCGCCATCACCTCGTCGAAGACGCGCAACAGGTTCAGGTCGAGCGTCCGGAAGTTGACGGGGACCGGCGGTCGGTTCGACGGGACCGGCGGTCGATCTTCGGAGATGAATGGCTTTTCCATACAACCATTGTATTTGTGAATGGTATGGATTCCAAAGATCCATTGGAAATCCTTGCTGCACTGCCGCATCTTTGCAGCACGGCGCCCCGATCTCGGGCCGCCCGACTCTGGAGTACCGAACATGACGACGATCCATATGGCCCCCGGCGCAACCGTGATCACCGGCCCGACCCACGGCGGCATCGACCGGATGACCACCGGCGTGGCGCTGCTCTCGCGTCTCGTCGGCGCAGGAATCTCCGGCCTCGACGCCTGGCGCGAAGCCCGCATCGACGCGCACAACGCCGCGATGATGGTCGAGCTCGGTGCGCACGATCCGCGCGTGCTCGCCGAGCTGCGTGCCGCGCAGGATCGCGCGCAGGGCTGAACCGACGCCCGCCGCTGGCATGCCAGCGGCGCGGCCGGGCGCCTCGCCCGGCCCGCACCGATCGCCGGCGCCCTCGTCGGAGGGCATGACCGCAGACTCAGGTGTGATCAGACCGGCCGGCTTTGGGCCGCGTCAACAGTAAGCGCACGCTTACTTCGAGTGCGACGAAACGGTCGCGCTCGCTGTCCGGCACCGCGGAGCCCCGAGGCCTGCGCCGGTCCGGGGGGTTCCCCGCCGGACCATCGTACCGCTCCGACCCCTGCGCGCAGGCCGTACCGCGGGAATGGTCATACAATCGCATCATGGCCAAGACCCCGTCCCGAAGCGCGCTGCTCGCCCGCGACCTCCTCGGGCGCATCGCGCGTGGCGAACTGCGCCCGGGCGACTCCATCGACGTGCCCGCGCTCGGTCGCCGGCACGGCGTCAGCCGTACGGTGGTCCGGGAAGCGCTCGCCGATCTCGGCGGCAAGGGGCTGGTCGTCGCCCGGCCGAAGGTCGGCACGACCGTCGCGCCCGAGGCCGCCTGGAACCTGCTCGACCCGACGCTGATCGCAGTCTCGATCACCGAGCCCGGACCCGACTCCCTGCTGGCCGAGGCGCTGGCGCTGCGCCGTGTCATCGAGCCCGCCATGGCGGCCGATGCCGCCCGCGATGCGGGGCGGGTCCAGCAGGCGGCCATCCTCCAGGCTGTCCGCGCGCTCGCCGGCGCGGTCGGCGCGGCGGACGTGGCGCGCTGGACCGCGGCCGACGCCTCGCTCCATGCGGCACTGGCCGATGCCTGCGGCAATCGGCTGCTGCGCTCGGTCGACCATGCGCTCGAGCCGGTCCGTGCCGCCCAGCGGCTGCGGCTCGCGTCGACCCAGCTCGGACGCGGCGGCGCCGGTCCCGAGCTGCTGCACGCGTTGTCGCTGCAGAGCGCGCTCGGGCTGGCGATCGCCCGCCGCGACGCCACCGCCGCCGCCGAGGCCGCGCTCGGGCTCGCCGACATCTCGCTGCCTGGCGCCCTCGCCACGGCGGCATTCGGCGCCCACTCGGGCGAGCCGGCCGCCGCGACGGCGCAGCCGGCTACGGACGGGCCGACCCTGAACCCGACCCGAGCCCCTGCCGCCCGCCCCGGCCCGATCGAGCCGCCGACCTTCGTGCCCGAGGTCGCCGGCAACGACGAGTGGCCCGAGACCGCGACGCTCGTGCGCGACGCCGATCCGCTGTCGCCCTCGCGCCGCGGACACCTCGATCCCGACGACGTGTCGCCGTTCTCGATGCCGGCCCTGATGGCCGATTCCCCGCGCGACGCCGTCCGGCGGGCTGCACTGCGCTGAACGCGCCGTCCGGACCCGCCACCGGCCGACTGATCGCCGTCCTCGCGGCGATCACCGCGGTCAGCCAGTTCCACCGCTCGTCGCTCGGGGTCATCGCACCCGAGCTGGTCCGCGAGCTGTCGCTCGGACCGCAGGCACTCGGCCTGGCAGGCGGGATGTTCTTCGTCGTGCTGATCGCGGTGCAGTTGCCGGTCGGCGTGATGCTCGACTGGATCGGCCCGCGCCGCCTGGTGGCGGGCCTGACCGTGATCGCCGTCGCGGGCTCGCTGATGACCGCGGCCGCCCGCAGCGAGGCCTCGCTGATCGCAGCCCGCGCCGTGGTGGGCCTCGGCTGCGCGGCCTACTTCATGGCGGCGGTGCTGATGTGCTCCCGCTGGTTCTCCGGCGAGCGGCTGGGCACCGCGCTGTCACGCGTCTTCGCGCTCAGCCAGATCGGCAACCTGTTCGCCGGCTGGCCGCTCGCGGCGCTGGCCGGCACGACGGGGTGGCGGACGGCCTTCGTGCTCGCCGCGGCCGTGACCGCGGCGGCGGGCATCGCATTCTGGCTCGGGATCCGACAGGACCGGCCGGACGCGGCCGGCGCACCGCCGCCGGTCCCCGAATCGCTCGGTACGGTGCTGCGCGGCGTGGGCGAGGTGCTGCGCGCACCGGGCCTCGCCCCCGTCGTCGCCATCCAGACCGTCGCGTACGCGGTGGTCTCGACGGTGCTCGGACTGTGGGCCGGGCCCTATCTGCACGACGTGCACGGCCTGGATGGCGGCGATCGCGGGCTGGTGCTGGCCGCGATGACCGTGGCGCAGGTGATCGGCGTGCTCGTCTGCGGACCGCTCGACGCACGCTTCAACACCCGCAAGCGCGTCGTGCTGACCGGCGGCTCGCTGACCCTGCTCACGCTGGCGCTGCTGGCGCTCTGGCCGACGCCGCCCGCGGGCGCCGCGATCGCGCTGCTGATCGCGCTCTGCGCGGTCGCCAGCTACGGCGTCACCATCGTCGCGCACGGCCGCAGCCTGTTCCCCGACCGTCTGCTCGGACGCGGCATGACCACGCTGAACCTGGCGCAGGTGGTGGGTGCGTCGGTGATGCCGGTGGTGACCGGCGCGGTGGCCGCCGCCTTCGCACGGGAGACCGTGGACGGCGGCTATCCGGAGCCCGCCTACCGCGCGATGTTCGCCGTGATCGGCGTCAGCCTCGCGGTCGGTCTGCTGCTCTACTCGCGGGGGGCCGACGCCCCGCCGCGCCCGACCGGATCGGGCGCCGCACGCTGAGCGCCGCCGGTCCCCGCGCGCTCAGCGGTCGAGCGGCCGCTCCGGTGCGGCCTCGGTCGAGCGCACCGCCGACGGACCGGGCGCGGCAGCCTGCCCGAGCGCGGCGGGGCCTCGCGCCACCCGCCCGCGCACCGCTCCGTCCGCGAGCGTCACCTGGGCCAGGGCCTGTTCGAGCCGTTCGCCGGTGACCGGCTTGGCGAGCACCTCGTCGGCACCCGCCTCGTAGGACCGCGCGACATGGCTGACCTCGCCGGTCAGCACCACGACGCGCGCCGGCGACAGCCCGCGGGCGCGCTCGGCCTCGCGGATCGCGGCGATCAGCGAGACGCCGTCGCGGCCCGGCAGACCGAGGTCGGTCACCACGAACGGGGTGGGCGAGGCGAGCCAGACGTCGAGCGCTTCCTCGGCGTCGTCCGTGCTGCAGACGTCGTAGCCGAGTCGCCCGAGCTGATGCTCCAGCGTGAACTGGACGACCCGGTCGTCCTCGACCAGCAGCAGCCGGCCGCGGGTGGGCCCCCCGGCGGGCAGCGCCGGCCGCACGAAGCCCGCGTTCAGGTCCTCGAGCAGCGCGCCTCGCGTCGGACCGTCGGCGTCGACCCGGACCGGCAGGCGCAGCTCCCGGGTGAGGCCGCGCGCCGAGGGCGACGCGGCGGGCGCCTGCGTCACCCCGCGCGCCGACGGCGCCACGCTCAGCTGCAGCGCCCCCCCGAGCGCCCGGGCGAGCCGGCCGGCCCGCCACAGGCCCACGCCGACGGTCGGAATGCTGGCCGTGCCCGTCTCGGCGGCCGGGTCGATCGTGTCGTCGATCGCGGCCTGCAGACGCGCGATCTCCCGCTCGTCGAGGGCCGGCCCGTCGTCGTGGACCGACACCGTCAGCCAACCGTCGATGCCACCTGCGGTGATCCGCCGATAGCGCACCTCGACCCGGACCTCGCCATGCTCGAGGCGCAGGACCGCGTCGCGGATCATCGCGTCGGCGATCTGCCTGACCCGGTGCGGGTCGACGCGCACCGCCGGAAACGGATGCTGCGGCACGAACAGCGCGAACGCCACCCGCCGATCGGCCGCCTCGGCCGAGGACTGCGAGGCCACGTCGCGCATCAGCGTCACGACGTCGGTGCGCTGCGGCCGCGGGTGCACGCGGCCCTGCTCGATCGCCTCGTAGTCGAGCGCGTAGGACAGCTGCGCACCGAGGGCGCCCGCGGCGCGCCGCAGCGCGGCGACATGCAGACGCGTGGCGGGCTCGAGCCGCGGCCCGTCGACGAGGGCGATCGCGGACTCGAGCGCGCCGAGCCCCTGCTCGCCCTCCCGACCCATGGCCGAGAAGTGGCGCGCACGCCGCTCGGCCGACGCCCGCTGCGCCGCGCGCTCGCGCTCGAGGGTGCGCTCGGCCTCCAGACGCGCGCCGCGATCGCGGCGCAGCAACCAGCCGAGCACGCCGGCCAGGATCGCCAGGATCGCGCAGAGGACCGCCAGCGCCGAGACCGTGGCGTCCCCGGTCACGCGGCTGACCGCGGCGCCCTCGGGGACGGCATGGGCCACGGAACACGCGAGCGCGACCAGGCAGCCCGCTGCTCCCCTGAGTGCTCCCTCGACGCGCCGACCCGCCGCCATCGTCCGTACCTTCCGCCACACCGGCAGACATTGTCCGGCGCACCGGCGCGCGCATGGAGGCATGGAACGTCAACGAGTGCAAATCCCGGCCGCAGCCGGGATCGTCACGTCCGTTACTTGTAGAGCACCTCGGGCAGCCACAGGCCGATGCCCGGGAAGATGTAGAGCAGCGCCAGCGCGATCACCTGGATCAGCATGAACGGGATCATGCCGGCGAAGATCTGGTTCAGCGTCACGTGCGGCGGCGCGACCCCCTTCAGGTAGAAGGCGGCCATCGCCACCGGCGGCGACAGGAACGCGGTCTGCAGGTTCAGCGCCACGAGCAGGCCGAAGAACAGCGGATCGACGCCGAAGTTGTCGAGCAGCGGGATGAAGATCGGCATGAAGATGACGATGATCTCCGTCCACTCCAGCGGCCAGCCGAGCAGGAAGATGATGGCCTGCGACAGCAGCAGGAACTGCACCTTCGACAGCCCGAGCGACATCACCCAGTTCTCGATCAGCTCCTGCCCGCCCAGCAGCGCGAACGCCGCCGAGAAGATCGACGAGCCGACGAACAGCCAGCACACCATGGCGCTGGTCTTGGCGGTCAGGAACACCGACTCCTTGACCACGGTCATGTTGAGCTGCCGGTAGGCGCCCGCGAGCAGCACCCCGCCCAGCGACCCGACGGCGGCCGCCTCGGTCGGCGTGGCCAGCCCGAAGACGATCGTGCCCAGCACCGCCAGGATCATGAAGGCCAGCGGGAAGAACGACGACAGCAGCATCTTGAAGACTTCGAGCCGCGTGAACGTCAGCACCGCGTAGTAGCCGACGACCACGGCCGTGAGCACGACCGCGACGATCCAGAACCACAGCGGCGCGGACTTGCGCTCGGCCACGTCGGCCACGGGCGCGGCGGCCGACGCGGCGTCGGCGGCGGCGCCCGGCACCGCGGCGGCGCCCGACGGCTGCGCGTCGGCCGGCTGCGGCGCAGCGGCCGCCGCGCCGGGAGGCTCCTGCACGCCCTCGGCCTTCGGCACATCGTCCGACGGCGGCTCGTCGAGCCCGCCCTCGGCCTTCGGCGCATCGTCCGACGGCGGCTCGTCGAGTCCGCCCTCGGTCTTCTCGGCCTCGCCCCCCGGCGGCTCGTCGAGCCCGCCGCCCTCCGACGACGCCTCGGATCCACCCGCCCCCATCTCGACCATGCCGCCGGTGTCGACCGCGACGTCCGGGGCGGTGGCGCTGCGCCACATCACCGTCAGCAGCACCGCGAGGAAGATCGCCGGCAGCGCGGCGATCAGCGCCTGGCGCATCACTTCGAGGAACGGCACGCCGGCGTTGCGCGAGCCCTTGAGCGCGCCCACCAGTCCGGGCAGCACTTTCGTGCTGACGCGGTCCTGGAGCGTCTGCGCGGTGGGGGTCAGCGGCACGTGGCGCTCGGCCGCGGTCAGCGGCGGCATCAGGTCGGGCCGGATCTTGGCGAGCACGACCACGTAGACCACGTACAGGCCGGCCAGCATGATCCCGGGGAAGAACGCGCCGGCGTAGAGCTGCACGACCGAGACGCCTGCGGTCGCCCCGTAGACGATCAGCATCACCGACGGCGGGATCAGGATGCCGAGGCAGCCGCCGGCGGTGATCACGCCCGCGGAGACCTGCACCGAGTAGCCCGCGCGCAGCATCGCCGGCAGCGCGAGCAGGCCCATCAGCGTCACCACGGCGCCCACGATGCCGGTGGCGGTGGCGAACACCGCGCAGGTGAACAGCGTGGCCACCGCGAGCGAGCCGGGCACGCGCGCGAGCGCCAGGTGCAGGCTGCGGAACAGCTTCTCGATCAGGTTGGCGCGCTCGACCAGGTAGCCCATGAACACGAACAGCGGGATCGAGATCAGCACGTCGTTGCCCATCACCGCATAGGCGCGCTGGACCATCAGGTCGAGCGTCTGCCCGAGCGCGAGCTCGGGCGAGCGCATGCGGTAGGCGATGAAGGCGAAGATCATCCCCATGCCCATCAGCGTGAACGCCGTCGGGAAGCCGAGCATGATCGCGACCACGACGAGGCCGAGCATCAGCAGGCCGAGGTGGCCGCTGGTCATGCTGCTCCAAGGCATGAAGAACAGCACGGCGGAGACGATCATCCCCATGATCGCCAGGCCGAAGTACATCTCGCGGCGCATGGTTCAGCGCTCCCCGGCGGCGCTGACGGGGCCGACGGCGTGCGTGGCCTCGCCGTCGCGCGTCACCATCGCCTTGAGCTTGTCGACGTCGACCTCCTCGACGTCCTGCTCGCGCGAGGGCCAGGCGCCGTCGCGAAGGCAGACGATGCAGCGCACGATCTCGACGAGGCCCTGCATCAGCAGCAGCCCTCCCGCCACGGGGATGACCGACTTGAAGAAGTACAGCGGCGGGCCGTCCGCGCTGATCGACGAGTGCTCCTTGATCGCCCACGACTCGGCCGCGAAGGAATAGCCGGCCCAGGCCAGCGCGCACACGCCGGGCAGGAAGAAGACGACGTAGAGCAGCAGGTCGAAGAAGGCCTGCGTGCGGGGCTTGAAGAAGCCGTAGAGGATGTCGCCGCGCACGTGCCCGTTCTTCGACAGCGTGTAGGCGCCCGCCATCATGAACAGCGCGCCGTACATCTGGATCTGCACGTCGAAGGCCCATGCGTGCGGCGAATTCAGCACGTAGCGCGAGAACACCTCGTAGCAGATCAGCGCGGTCAGCGCGACGATCAGCCAGGCGAAGGCCTGCCCCGCGAACGTGGAGACGCGGTCGACGGCGAGTAGGAATTTCTGCATGGCGGGAGCCCCGGGGCGACGTGCCCGCAGCCGCGGACGTCGCCCGAACATCGATAGGCCGGTGAAGGCACCGGCACCTGCTGCAGCGCACCCGGCGCGCTGGGGCCGGTGCGTCGATCGGCACCGCCGCACGACGGCCCGCGGGCCGTCGGCGAGGGTGCTGCGGGCGGCGCGACGCGCCGCCCGCCGGGCATCAGCCCTTCTTGCCGAAGTAGTGCGTGTAGGCCATCCGGCGGTTCACGTTGGTGTCCATGTCCCAACGGACCACACGCTCGGCGAACGCGCGCTGCGACGCGATGATCTCGGCGAACAGCGGGTCGCTCGACTTGGCCTTGACGACCTCGTCGTAGAACTTGAGCTGCTGCTGCAGGATCGCGTCGGGCGTCTTGTAGAACTTCACGCCCTGCTTCTGCTGCATCTCGGCGTAGTCCTTGGAGTAGCGGTCGACCGCCTTCCAGGACATGTCGGCCGAGGCGGCCTCGACGGCGTTGTCGATGATCGACTTCAGCTTCGGCGGCAGCGCATCGAGCTTGGCCTTGTTGAAGAGGATCTCGAACTGCTCGGCGTTCTGGTGGAAGCTCTGCAGCATGCAGACCTTGGCCACGTCGGGGAAGCCGAGCAGGCGGTCGGACGAGGCGTTGTTGAACTCGGCCGCATCCAGCAGGCCGCGGTCCATCGCCGGGATGATCTCGCCGCCGGGCAGCGCGTTGACCGCCGCGCCCATCTTGGTGAACACGTCGATCGAGATGCCGACGGTGCGGTACTTCAGGCCCTTGACGTCCGAGGCCTTGGCGATCGGCTTCTTGAACCAGCCGAGCGGCTGCGTGGGCATCGGGCCGTACACGTACGAGTAGACGTTCGCGCCGACGGCCGTGTAGAGCTTGTTCAGCAGTTCCTTGCCGCCGCCGTACTTGTGCCACGACAGCAGCATGTTCGCGTCCATGCCGAACGCCGGGCCGGAGCCCCACAGCGCGAGCGCGTTGTTCTTGCCGTAGTGGTAGACGACGACGCCGTGGCCGCCGTCGAGGGTGCCCTTCGAGACCGCGTCGAGCAGGCCGAAGGCCGGCACGACGGCGCCCGCCGGCAGCACCTCGATCTTGAGCTCGCCGCCGGTCATGTCGTTGACCTTCTTGGCGAAGTCGTTGGCGTACTCGTGGAAGATGTCCTTCGCCGGCCAGGTGCTCTGGAAGCGCAGCGAGGTGGTCTGCGCCTTGACGATGGCGGGGAAGCCGAGGGCGGCGCCGCTGGCGGCTCCGGCGGTCGCGATGAACCGCCGGCGCATGCCGGTCTGCTGGGTCATGGGGGTCTCCTGTGGTGGGGCCCGGAATGGTAGGCGCAGGCAGCCCCACTGTCACGCAGTTCCCGACCTCACCGGCGGACATTTCGGTCGCGACCGCCCCGCTGCGGGCCTGGGGGTTGCATGGAGGTCGCTGCAGGCCTCTCCAACCACTCGAACCAGGATATCCGCCATGACCCGACACCGAACCGGACTCGCACTTGCCGTCGTCGCCTTCACGGCGCTGCCGGCCTGCACGATGTGGAACAACATGACCGACCGCATGACCGGTCGGAGCCCGAGCGCGGAGACCGCGTCGGGCAACCGCGGCACGATGGGCACGCGCGGCACGATGGGCGGCACCCAGGGCGGCAGCGCGCAGTCGGGCGGCACGCTGCCGGGCAGCGGGCCGACGGGGGGCACCTCGCCGGGCAGCGCACCGATGGGTGGGGCGTCGGCGGGCAGCGGCTCGCCGGGCGGCGCTCCGATGGGCAGCAGCGCGACGGGCAGCGCCCCGATGGGGGGCGGCGCGGCCTCGGGCGGGTCCTATGCCAACACGCCCGGCGGCTCGATGACCACGCTGCGCGGTGGCCCGACGACGGCGGGGGCTTCACTGCCGGCGTTCCGGTCGTACAGCGAGTGCAAGGCCTGGGAGGCCGGCCAGCGCGCCGGCACGACGGCGCTGAACCGCGGCCCGATGCAGGGCGGCGAGGTCACGCTCGCGGACCAGGACCTGTGCGCCCGGTTTCCGCGGAGCTGAAGCCCCGCTTCAGAAGAAGCCGACGCCGACCTGGAAGAGCTTCTCGACGCGCGGGATCATCCGCTTGTTGGCGACGAACACGATGACGTGGTCCTCGGGCTCGATCACCGTGTCGTGATGCGCGACGATCACCTCGGAGCGGTTGCCCGGCGCCTGCCGGACGATCGCGCCGATGGTCGTGCCGGGCGGCAGATCGAGCTGCTCGATGCGCCGGCCGACGACCTTGCTCGAACGGGGGTCGCCGTGCGCGATCGCCTCGAGCGCCTCGGCCGCGCCGCGCCGCAGCGAGTGCACCGCCGCCACGTCGCCGCGCCGCACGTGCGCGAGCAGTTCGCCGATGGTCGCCTGCGCCGGCACGATCGCGATGTCGATCTTGCCGCCTTCGACGAGATCGGCATACGCGCGCCGGTTGATCAGCGCGATCACGCGCCGGGCGCCCATCTTCTTGGCCAGCAGCGAGGACATGATGTTGTCCTCGTCGTCGGACGTGAGCGCGCAGAACAGGTCCATCTCGCCGACGCTCTCCTCCTCGAGGAGGTCCTCGTCGGTGGCGTCGCCGTTGAGCACCAGCACGTTCGACGGCAGTTCCGCGGCGAGCTGCTCGCAGCGCCGCACGTCGGGCTCGATGATGCGGACATCGATGTGGTCGGCGAGCCGCCGGGCGAGGCGCATGCCGATGCGTCCGCCCCCGGCCAGCATCACCCGGCGCACCGGCTTGTCCATCTTGCGCAGCTCGACCATCACCGTGCGGATGTGCTCGGTGGCGGCCAGCACGAAGACCTCGTCCCCGGGCTCGATCAGCGTGTCGCCGTCGGGGTAGACCGCCCCCTCGCCGCGGAAGATCGCGACGATCCGGGAGTCAATCTGTGGAATGTGCGACTTGATCTCGCGGATCGGCTTGCCGACCAGCAATCCGCCGGCGTGCGCACGCACCGCGATCAGGCTGGCCGCGCCGCCGGCGAACTCCAGCACCTGCAGCGCCTCGGGGAACTCCACCAGCTTCGCGACATAGTCGGTGACGGTCTTCTCGGGGACGATCAGGTGATCGACCGAGAAGGCGCCCTCGCCGACGAGCTCGGGGTTGTCCTGGAAGTCGGCGCCGCGCACCCGCGCGATCCGCGTCGGCACGTTGAAGACCTGCGCGGCCAGGTGACAGGCGACCAGGTTGGTCTCGTCGCTCTGGGTCGTGGCGATCACCATGTCGGCATCGTCGGCGCCGGCGGCTCGCAGCGTGGACGGCTGTGCGGCGTTGCCCACTACCGTGCGCAGGTCGAGCCGGTCCTGCAGCTCGGCGAGCCGGACGCCGTCGGTGTCGATGACGGTGATGTCGTTCTGCTCGGAGACCAGGCTCTCCGCGACCGATGCGCCGACCCGCCCGGCGCCGAGGATGACGATCTTCAAGTCATCACTGCGGGGTCTGCGTACCCTTGCGGTACGCGCCCTTCGACAGGTCGATGCCGAGCTGCTTGAGCTTGCGGTACAGGTGGGTGCGCTCGAGGCCGGTCTTCTCGGCCACACGCGTCATCGAGCCGTGCTCGCGCGACAGGTGGTGCTCGAAGTACGCGCGCTCGAAGGCATCGCGCGCCTCGCGCAGCGGCAGGTCGAGCGGCAGTTCGCGCACCGCCGCGGGCGAGCCGCCGGGGCCGGCGACCGGCGCGGTCAGGAACTGTGCCGACGGCGACATCAGCGGCACGTTGGGGCCGCCGTTGCCGCCGACCGGCAGCATCGTGATCATCGGGACGCCGGCGCTGCTCGCGGCCAGCGGGTGATAGACCTGGGGCGCCACCTTGGGGGCGCTCTGGGCGCGCCCCCGCGCGAGCCCCTGCTCGACCGCCTTGAGCAGCTTCTGCAGGGCGATCGGCTTCTCGAGGAAGTCGAGCGCGCCGATGCGCGTGGCCTCGACGGCGGTGTCGATGGTGGCGTGGCCGGACATCATGATGACCGGCATCGTGAGCTTGCCGCCGTTGGCCCACTCCTTGAGGAGCGTGACGCCGTCGGTGTCGGGCATCCAGATGTCGAGCAGCACGAGGTCGATCGGGTTGATCTCCCTCGACTCCCGGGCCTGTTGCGCGTTTTCAGCGAGATGGACGGAGTGCCCTTCGTCACCGAGGATCTCGGAGAGCAGTTCCCTAATGCCGACCTCGTCGTCAACGACCAGAATTTCCGCCATGGCTTCCTAGCTCTTGGCCGGCCTGACCGGCAGGACGACCGGCGGCTGGCTCGTTTCGAGTGTTGTGTGCGCGCCGCAATTGTCGTCGCTTTTTGCCAATCTCGTAAATAGCAGGCTCACCGATGCGCCAACGGTGCCGCCCGCGGCGTCCGAACGGTTCACCGCATCGATGCGGGCACCGTGCTCCTCGACGATCTTGCGCACGATCGCCAGGCCGAGACCGGTGCCCTTGGGCTTGGTGGTGACGTAGGGCTCGAAGACGCGCGCGAGCGACCCCGTCGGAAACCCCGGCCCGTCGTCCCGGACCACCAGACGCACGCCGGCGACCGAGCCGCCCCGCCGCACCGGCTCGGTGACCACCTCGATCGCCCGCCGCGGCTGTTTCTCGGTGGCTTCGAGCGCGTTCTTGACGAGGTTGTGGATCACCTGCCGCAGCTGCGAGGCGTCGCCGAGGATCGGCGGCAGCCCGGGCTCGAGCTCGGCGTGCAGGCCGCCGGCGGCCTCGATGGGCGCGTACAGCGCGAGCACGTCCTGGACGAGCACGTTCAGGTCGAGCGGGGCGAGCCGCGCGGCGGGCAGCCTCGCGTAGTCGCGGAACTCGTCGACCATCAGCTTCAGGGCGCCCACCTGGTTGACAATCGTTTGCGAACTGCGCGCCAGCAGCTCGGCCTCGGCGGGCGGGAGCTTGTCGGCCAAGCGGTGCTGCAGGCGCTCGGCGGCGAGCTGGATCGGGGTCAGCGGGTTCTTGATCTCGTGGGCCAGCCGGCGCGCCACCTCGCTCCAGGCCACCGCGCGCTGCGCGGACACCACCTCGCTCACGTCGTCGAACACCACCAGCCAGCCTCGCTGCGGACTGGGCAGGCGCGCACCGCGCACCAGCAGCGTCAGGGCAGGGGCCGCGTCGGGCCGGCTCTCGGCGCGGCGCTCGGTGCCCGGCGCGTCGCGCCGGAACGCGAGCTGGCGCTGCCACCCCAGGTGGGTGCCCTCGTCGAGCTCGGCGAAGGCCTCGAGGATCTGCGGCGCGGCCTCCGCCAGGCGGGGCACCGAGTCGAGCCGGCGGCCCACCATCGCCTCGGCACCGACCTCCAGGATCCGCTCGGCGCCGACGTTGGCCAGCGTGACCCGGAAGTCCTCGTCGAGCACGATGACGCCGGCGGTCAGGTTGGCCAGCACGCTGGCGAGCCGCGCGTTCGCCCGCTCGAGCTCGTGCTGGTTGCGCTCGACCAGCGCGCGGGCCTCCTCGAGCTGCCGGGTCATCGCGTTGAACGACTGGGTCAGCACGCCGAGCTCGTCGCGGCCCGCGTAGTCCTTGACCGGCCGGAAGTCGCCTTCGGCGACCGCCCGCGTGCCGGCGGCGATCATCGACAGCGGGCCGGTCATCCAGCCGGCCAGCAGGAACGATGCCGCGATCGACGAGAACACCGTCAGCAGCAGCGTCACGGTCATCGTGATGCGGAAGATCCGCTTGAGACCGGCGCGCGACAGCGACAGCTGCTGGTAGTCGCGCCAGCCCTGCTGGATGGCCTCGGCGTTCTCCGCGAGCTGCGGCGGCACCGGCTGCACCAGCTGCAGGAAGCGCGGCTCCTCGCCGAGCTGTCCGCCCAGCGGGATCGACTGCACGACCCGAAGCTTCAGGCCGCGCGGCTCGCCGCCGGCGCCCGCCTCGAGCGGCTCGACCGCGGCGTACAGACGCGCGCCGCGCGCCTGCCGCAACGCCGCCGGTGACGGCAGGTCGGGCAGCAGGTTGGCGTAGCCGCCGCCGCTCGCCAGCAGGATCCGGCCGCTGCCGGTCAGGATGACCGCCTCCTGGGCGCCGGCGCGCTCGCGCATCCGGTTGAGGGTCGGGGCCCACTGGTTCTGCGGCACGTCGGCGAGTTCGCCCGCCATCGAGCGCGTCTTGGCCTGGAGATCGACGAGCAGCGAGTCGAGCGAGGCGCGGCCGAGCGACAGGCCGGACTCGAGGGCGCGCTCCATCGGCACGTCGTACCAGGACTCGACCGAGCGGCCGAGGAACTGCACCGCGACCGCGAAGATCAGCCCGACCGGCACCAGCGTCATCACGACGAAGGCGAGCGCGAGCCGCACCATCAGCCGGGTGCCGAACAGCCCGGCACGCCAGCGCTGCCACAGGCGCCGGGCGAGCTCGGCGGCCAGCAGCAGCAGCGCGATGCCGATCGCGACGTTCAGCCCGAGCAGCAGTCCGTAGTGGCTCTCGAGCAGCCGGTCGTTGCCGCTGGCCACCGCGAGCATCGCGAGCAGCACCGCCGCGAGCGCGACCGACACGAAGAGCGCATAGCGCAGCGCTCGCGTCACGGTGCGCTTCGAGGGGTCTCCGGCGTGAAGGGGAACCGCTTCCATTCAGATTGCGGGTTCCAGTCCCGATTGGTGAGCGCGGTGATCTGGAAGGGCTTGGGCAGCTGGCTGGTATCGAGCCGCAGCCGCAGCCAGCCCTCGTAGGAGACGCCGCCGCGGGTACGGTCCCGCGGCATCACCCGCCAGGCCCGCAGCCGCGACATCGCATCGAGCGCCTCGGGCAGCGAGCCGTAGGCCTGGGGCACGCCGTTGAGCAGCACCCGGTACTGGCGTGTCAGCGCATGATAGGACAGCCGATGCGTCTGGGTCGCCAGCGCGGTCCGTTCGTCCCACCAGTACCAGCGCGGCCGGAGCAGCTCGAACTCGACGAGGAAGAACAGGGTGACCCCCTTGTTCACCGCGTCCTCGAGCTGCGGGCTGAGCGACAGCGTGAAGTCGGCCGACAGCAGCCAGGCCTCGCCGTCGGCGGACGGCTCGACTCCGACGTCGAGGACGTCGATCGTGTCGGCGGGTCGGGCGGCGGGCAACCACGCCAGCAGCGCTGCCGTCGACAGCGCCGCGATGGCGGTGCGTCGCTTCACTGTCGTCTGGTCAGGCAGGCATAGAAGAAGCCGTCGTGCTCTCGGATCGCCCCGGACTGCGGGAACAGCTGGGTGACCGGCTCGCAGACACCGTCGGCCCAGCGCCAGGTGAGGGGCTCACGCACGCAGTCGGTGCGAGCCTCGACGAAGCGGTGCACCACCGCCTCGCCCTCCTCGGGAAACACCGAGCAGGTGACATAGAGCAATTTACCATTCGGGCTCAGCAGCGGCCAAAGCGCCTCCAGCATTCGCGCCTGCTGCAGCGCGAGTGTGGCGATATCGCCACGGCGTCGCAGCCACCTCGCATCCGGGTGCCGACGCACGATGCCCGAGGCGCTGCACGGCGCATCGAGCAGGATGCGGTCGAACGGCCGGCCATCCCACCAGGTGTCCGGTCGGGACGCATCGGCGGCGCGGACCTCGACGCGCGCGTCGCCCGCCGGCAGGTGCAGCCGTGCGAGCGTCTGCTCGATCCGCTGGCAACGGGCCGCATCGACGTCGATCGCGAGCAGGTCGATGTCCGCCAGCTCGAGGAGGTGGGCGGTCTTGCCGCCGGGCGCGGCGCACGCATCGAGGACGCGGTGGCCGGCCGCGACGTCGAGCAGCCGGGCCGCCATCTGTGCACCGGCGTCCTGCACCGAGACGTCGCCGTCGGCGAACCCGGGGATCGCGTCGACCGGCAGCGCCCGCTCGAGCACGAGCGCCTCGGGTCCGATGCGGCGGACGTGGATGCCCGTGGCCTCGAGACGCGCCGCGACGGCATCGGGCTCGGCGAGCCGGCGGTTCACCCGGAGCACCAGCGGCGCCTGCAGGTTGCCGGCCTCGGCGATCGCCTCCCATCGCTCGGGCCAGGCCTCGGCGAGCCTGCGCAGCCACCAGTCGGGGTGGTCGTAGCGGGCGACCGGGTCGCCCGCGATCGCGGCGAGCAGTACGTCGCGCTCGCGGCCGAACCGACGCAGCGTCGCGTTGAGGAAGCCGGCCGCCGCGCCGCCGGGCCCCCGCGACAGGCTGCGGGCCGCCGCCACCGCCTGGTCGACGACGATCGCGGCCGGACGGATCGGCTCGAGCAGCTGGGCCAGGGCCACGAGCTGCAGCGCGGCCATCCGGGGCAGCGGACGGCGCGTGTTCAGCCGGTCCGCCAAGGCCTGCAGGCGGCCGAGCCGGCGCACCGCGTGGTACGCCATGTCCCGGGCAGGCGCGCGCGAGGCCGCCGGCAGCGACGCCGTGCGCGCATCGAGCGCGTCGGGCAGCCGATGGCCGGCGAGCAGGTCGGCGACCGCCTCGGCGGCGGCGAGCATCTCGCGCGACAGCGGCGCGCGCGGGGCCGGGGCATCGATGCGCGACGGGGGCGCGTCCGAGGCGTCCGGCCGACGGGGCGGCTCGCCGGGCGTCATCCGCGTCTCATCGGGACACGCCGCAGAAGCGCTCGCCCGCGGAGACGGGAAAGCCCGCGAGAAACTCCCGGGCCGGCAGGCGCCGCCCGCCCGGCCGCTGCAGCTCGAGCAGGGCGACCGCGTCGCGCTCGCCGCAGGCCACCGTCAGCGCACCGCCGTCCACCGCCAGCACGGTCCCCGCCGGCGCCTCGGCCGCAGCGTCGGGCCGGGCCGCCGCGCGGGCCTTCCAGACCTTGAGCACCGTGTCGGGCGCCCGCTCGAGCGATGCGGTGCTGCCGGGCACCGGGTCGAAGGCCCGGATCCGGTCGACGATCGACCGGGACGAGGCATGCCAGTCGATCGGGGCATCGGCCTTGGTCAGCTTCTGCGCGTAGGTGACGCCTTCGCTCGGCTGCGGCAGCAGCGGCAGCGACCCTTGGGCCAGACGCTCGAGCGCTTCGACGATCGCCTGCGCGCCGGCTTCGGCGAGCGCGTCGTGCACCGTCGAACCGGTGTCCTCCGGCCCGATCGGGCATTCGCGGACCAGCCGCATCGGGCCGGTGTCGAGCCCGGCGTCCATCTGCATGATCGTGATGCCGGTCCGGTCGTCGCCGGCCTGCACCGCGCGCTGGATCGGCGCCGCGCCCCGCCAGCGGGGCAGCAGCGACGCGTGGATGTTGAGGCAGCCGTGGGCCGGGATCGCGAGGACCTCGACGGGCAGGATCAGGCCGTAGGCCGCGACCACCATGACGTCGGCCCCGACCTCGCGCAGCCTCGCCCACGTGCCCGGATCGCGCAGCGTCGGCGGCTGCCAGACCTCGAGGCCCTGCTCGAGGGCCCACTGCTTGACCGGGCTGGCGAGCAGCTGCCGGCCGCGCTGCGCGGGCTTGTCGGGGCGTGTGAGGACCAGCGCCACGTCGTGGCCGGCCTGCGCCAGCGCGGCGAGCGCACGCTGCGCGAACACCGGGGTGCCGGCGAAGACCAGTCTCATCGGGGTGCGGGGACGGGCGGGGCGCCGCCCGCGGGGCGGGCCGGGCGCGCGGGCGGCGGGCTCAGGCCGCCTGCCGATCGAGCTTCGCCATCTTGCTCTTGATGCGGCTCTGCTTCAGGCGCGACAGGTACTGCACGAACACCTTGCCCTGGAGGTGGTCCATCTCGTGCTGGATGCAGACCGCGAGCAGGCCTTCGGCCTCGAGCTCGAAGGTCTCGCCGCGCACGTCCAGCGCCCGCACCGTGATGCGGCCGGCGCGCTCGACGTCGTCGTAGATGCCCGGAACGGACAGGCAGCCTTCCTCGTAGGTCTTCTTCTCGCCGCCGCTCGCGACGATCTCGGGATTGATGAGGACGAGCAGGTCGTCCTTGGTCTCCGAGGTGTCGATGACGATCACGCGCTCGTGGACGTCGACCTGGGTCGCCGCGAGTCCGATGCCGGGCGCCGCGTACATGGTGTCGGCCATGTCCTGCACGAGACGCCTGATGCGGTCGTCGACGGTCGCGACGGGGCTGGCCACCTTGTGGAGGCGGGCGTCGGGGTAGCGAAGGATGTCAAGCACGGCCATCGGACTAGACCTACCGTTCGAACTCGGGTGCGCGAACTCGTTTCTGAATCGACGTACCATCGAGGGAATTCGGGGCGACGTCCATGCGGTTCAAGCGCACGGGGCCGACTTCGAAGCCGACCGGGCCGCCTAACGGAGGAACCTACCCTCCCGCCGCTGACCCGGGCACGCATCACGCAGCACGATCTCAGGCAGCGCGAACATGTTCAAAAAGTCTATCACGCGGGTTCTCGGCTGCGCCGCCTGGCTGCTGGCGGGCGCCGCCTTCGCGCAGGGCGCCACCGCGCCGCTGGAGCTCGCCCCCAACGCCCCCGACAAGCACGTGGTCGTGCGGGGCGACACCCTCTGGGACATCTCGGGGAAGTTCCTCAAGAGCCCGTGGCGCTGGCCCGAGATCTGGCAGCTCAACCGCGAGCAGATCGCCAACCCGCACCTGATCTTCCCGGGTGACGTGGTCTACCTCGACCGTTCCGGCGCCGAACCGCGGCTGCGGCTCGGCCGGGCGGTGGACGGCTCGGGCGGCCGTGCCGGCGAGACCGTGCAGCGGACCGAGCCGATGGTCCGCTCGGCCCCGCTCGACCGCGACGCCATCCCGACGATGAACCTGGCGGCCATCCAGGTCTTCCTGAACCGGCCGCTGATCGTCGAGGAGCAGGGCCTGAAGTCCCATCCGCGGATCATCGCCACCCAGGACGGCCGGGTCTACCTGAGCCGCGGCGACACCGCCTATGCCCGCGGCGTGACCGACGACTCGGCCAAGGACTGGCACGTCTACCGCCCCGCCAAGCCGCTGATCGACCCGGCCACCCGCCAGCCGCTCGGCTGGGAGACGCTGTACGTCGGCGCGGCCGAGATGGTCCGGCCCGGCGATCCGGCGACCTTCCGCATCCAGTCGACCTCCGAGGAGATCGGCGAGGGCGATCGGCTGATGCCCGCGACGCGCGCCCAGGTGCCCACCGTCGCGCCGCGTCCGCCGGGCGTGCCGGTCGACGGCCGGATCGTGTCGGTCTACCGGGGCGTCGACCAGGTCGGCAAGTTCAGCGTCGTGGCCCTGTCGGTCGGCCAGCAGCAGGGGCTGGAGGTCGGGCACGTGCTTCAGGTGCAGAGCACCGGCCGCATGGTCCTCGACCGGGACACCAAGGAGCAGGTCCGCCTGCCCAACGAACCGATCGGCCAGCTCCTGGTCTTCCGCGTGTTCGACCGGGTCGCCTACGGCCTGGTCGTCGCCGCGGCGATGCCGATCTCCGTCGGGGCGACGGTCACCAACCCCTGACCCTCCCCCTCGCGGAACCCCGGCCGTGTCGCTCGCACCGGACGACGCCGAGGATCTCGCGCACTGGCTGCGCCTGGCGCTGACGCCCGGCGTCGGTCCGGTCGGGGCGCGTGCGCTGCTCGAGCAGTTCGGCCTGCCGCACGCCATCTTCGAGTCCGGCGGCGGGCTGCTCGACGACGTCGCGGGCGGGCGGCTCGCCTCGGCGCTGCGCGAGCGCGACGCCGTCCGCGAGCGGCGGATCGAGCATGCGCTCGAGTGGGCGCAGGCCGCCCACCACCACCTGGTCACGCTCGCCGACGCCGACTATCCGCCGATGCTGCTGCGGATCGCCGATGCACCGCCCCTGCTGTACGTCGTGGGCCGGCGCGAGGCGCTGTCGCGGTCCGCGCTCGCGATCGTCGGCTCGCGCAACCCCACGGCGGCCGGCGTCGCCAACGCGCGGGCGTTCGGGTTCGCCCTGTCGCGCGCCGGCTGGACGATCGCCAGCGGCATGGCGCTCGGCGTCGACGGTGCCGCCCACGACGGCGCGCTCGAGGGCGGCGCCGGAACGGTCGCGGTGGTCGGCACCGGCGTCGACGTGATCTACCCGTCTCGCCACCGCCGGCTCGCCGAGCGGATCGCGGCCGACGGCGCGATCGTCTCCGAACTGCCGCTGGGCACCGAGCCCTCGCCCGGACAGTTCCCGCGGCGCAACCGGCTGATCGCAGGGATGTCGCACGGCGTGCTCGTCGTCGAGGCGGCGCTGCACAGCGGCTCGCTGATCACCGCACGCCAAGCGGGGGAGTTCGGCCGCGACGTCTTCGCGATTCCGGGCTCGATCCATTCGCCGCTCTCGCGGGGCTGCCACGCCCTCATCCGGCAGGGGGCCGTGCTGGTCGGCAGCGCCGAGGACGTGCTCGACGAGCTGCCCCATCGGAACGACGCGACCGATCCGCCGACACGCCCGATGTCAGCAAGCACTTACAATGAGCCCGAGCTCCTGACGGAGCGGCTCGACGTCCCGGACTACGACCCGATCCTCGCCGCGATCGGTCAGGAGCCGGTGCTGCCCGACACGCTGGCGGCGCACCTCGGCATGGCGGCCGGCGACCTGGGCGCGCGGCTGGTCGTCCTGGAGCTGTCCGGGCGCCTCGAGCGGCTGCCGGACGGCCGGGTGGTCCGACCCCCACCCGTCGGCTGACTTGCTTCCGCGCCGATCCGGCTCTTATGATTGGCGCCCCCTGAAACCGGTCGACCCCTTGTAGCCAAGCGCTGCACAGACCGGTTCTCCCCAACCAGGATCCGATGGGAAAAGCCCTGATCATCGCAGAGAAGCCGTCCGTCGCCGCCGACATCGCGCGCGCGCTGGGCGGCTTCACCAAGCAGGGCGACTACTTCGAGAGCGACGCGTACGTCCTGTCGTCGGCAGTCGGCCACCTGGTCGAAATCGCCGCGCCGGAGAAGTACGAGGTCAAGCGCGGCAAGTGGTCCTTCGCCAACCTGCCGGTCATTCCGCCCGAGTTCGATCTCAAGCCGATCGAGAAGAGCGCCGACCGCCTCAAGCTGCTGACGCGGCTGATCAAGCGCAAGGACGTCGATGCGCTGGTCAACGCCTGCGACGCGGGGCGCGAGGGCGAACTGATCTTCCGGCTGATCGTGCAGCACGCCAACGCCCGGCAGCCGATCCGCCGGCTGTGGCTGCAGTCGATGACGACCGGCGCGATCCGCGAGGGGTTCGCCTCGCTGCGCGAGGACGGCCAGATGCTGCCGCTCGCCGACGCCGCGCGCTGCCGCTCCGAGGCCGACTGGCTGGTCGGCATCAACGGCACCCGTGCGATGACCGCGTTCAACTCGCGCGACGGCGGCTTCTACCTGACCACGGTCGGCCGGGTGCAGACCCCGACGCTGACGATCGTCGTCGAGCGCGAGGAGCGGATCCGCAAGTTCGTGCCGCGCGCCTACTTCGAGGTGAAGGCGAGCTTCGGCGCGAAGGCCGGCACCTACGAAGGCCGCTGGTTCGATCCGGCGTTCCAGCGCAACCCGGCCGACGCCGACCTGCGGGCCGAGCGCCTGTGGGACGGCGACAAGGCGCGCGCCATCGTCGCGGACTGCGAAGGCAAGACCGGCACCGTCACCGAGGAGTCTCGGCCGACCACGCAGGCCGCCCCGGCGCTGTTCGACCTGACCAGCCTGCAGCGCGACGCCAACGGGCGCTTCGGCTTCTCGGCGAAGACGACGCTGTCGCTGGCCCAGGCGCTGTACGAGAAGCACAAGGTGCTGACCTACCCCCGGACCGACTCCAAGGCGCTGCCCGAGGACTACGTCGGCACCGTGCGCCAGACGATGGAGATGCTGGCCGACGTGCATCCGTACGGCCAGTTCTCGAAGCAGGTCCTCAAGAACGACTGGGTCAGGCCGGGCAACAAGCGGATCTTCGACAACACCAAGATCTCCGACCACCACGCGATCATCCCGACGCTGCAGGCGCCCAAGGCCCTGTCCGACGCCGAGCAGAAGATCTACGACCTGGTGGTCAAGCGCTTCCTGTCGGTGTTCTTCCCGTCGGCCGAGTTCCGGATCACCACCCGGATCACGACGGTCGAGACGCATGCCTTCAAGACCGAGGGCAAGGTGCTGGTCAGCGCCGGCTGGCTCGCGATCCACGGACGCGAGGCGATCGAGCAGAAGTCGGGCAAGGACGCCGAGGAAGGCGCCGGCACGCTGGTCGCCGTGGATCCGGACGAGATCGTCCGCACCGAGGCCATCGAGGCGCTGTCGCTCGCCACGCGGCCGCCGGCGCGCTTCAACGAGGCCACGCTGCTGTCCGCGATGGAAGGAGCGGGCAAGCTCGTCGACGACGAGGACCTGCGCGAGGCGATGGGCACCAAGGGCCTGGGCACGCCGGCCACGCGTGCGCAGGTGATCGAGGGCCTGATCAACGAGAACTACCTGATCCGCGAAGGCCGGGACCTGATCCCGACGGCCAAGGCGTTCCAGCTGCTGACGCTGCTGCGCGGGCTGGGCGTGGCCGAGCTCACGATGCCCGAGCTGACGGGCGAGTGGGAGTACAAGCTCTCGCAGATGGAGCGCGGCCAGCTCGATCGCGACGCGTTCATGCGCGAGATCGCCGAGATGACCGAGCACATCGTCGCGCGCGCCAAGGGCTACGGCCCGACGGACGTGCCCGGCGACTACGCGACGCTGACCGAGCCGTGCCCGCGCTGCGGCGGCGTGGCCAAGGAGAACTACCGGCGCTTCGCGTGCACGGCCTGCGACTGGTCGATCACCAAGTCGCCGTCCTCGCGCCTGCTCGAGCCGAGCGAGGCCGAGCAGCTGATGCGCGACAAGACGATCGGCCCGCTGCACGGCTTCCGCAGCAAGATGGGGCGGCCGTTCTCGGCGATCATCAAGCTGGCCGAGCCCGACTGGAAGCTCGAGTTCGACTTCGGCCAGTCCGACGCGGGCGACGACGACGAGCCGGTCGACTTCTCGGCGCAGGAGCCGGTGGGCGCGTGCCCGCGCTGCCAGTCGCGGGTCTACGAGCACGGCATGAGCTACGTGTGCGAGAAGTCGGTGGGTGCGGGGCGCAGCTGCGACTTCCGCTCCGGCAAGGTGATCCTGCAGCAGCCGGTCGAGCGCGAGCAGATGGCCAAGCTGCTGTCGGAGGGCCGCACCGCGCTGCTCGACGGCTTCGTGTCCTCGCGCACGCGGCGTCGCTTCAAGGCGTTCCTGGTGCGGCAGCCCGACGGCAAGGTCGGCTTCGAGTTCCAGGCGTCCGCGCCGCGGCCGGGCAAGCCGGGGGCGAAGCCCGCGGCCGGCACGGGTGCGGACGATGCGGCGGGCGGCGCGGACGGCGATACCGCGGTGGCGACAGCCAAGGTGGCGCGCGTGGCGCCGGCGAAGGCGGGTGCGGCGCGAGGCGCCGCGGCGAAGACGGCTCCGGCCGCGAAACCGGCCGCCAAGGCGCCCGCGGCGAAGAAGCCGGCGGCGAAGAAGTCCGCAGCGAAGAAGCCGGCCGCGAAGAAGCCGGCCGCCACGAAGGCAGCGACCACCACTTCGGCAGCGAAGCAGGTCGCCGCGGCCAAGGCGCCCGCCGTCGGCGCGGCGACGAAGCCGGCCGTGAAGCTTCGCAAGGCCGGCTGAACGCCCGGAGGACACGCGCAGCCGCGTGTCCTCGTTGCCGAGGGCACCTTCCGAAGACGCCGCGAAGACGGGGTGTCGGCCCGGCTCCGGCCGGGGCCGAAGCCGAACCGCTGCCGCCTCGCGGCGCACCTGGACCGACCGCGACGCCGCGCCGACGCGGTGCCGTGTCACCGATATGGGGCATACCCCGCATTCGACAGGCGCTCGCGTGGCGGCGAACGGCAGAACCGCGCCGCGGAGGTCAGCGCAGGCGCAGGGGCGCGACGCGGGTGTCGTTGTTGGCTTCGACGAGCCGGATCATCAGCAGCATGAACTGCTTGCGCTCGGCGGGGTCGAGCTGCTCGATCGTGCGGTCGTGGGCGCGCTGCACGGCGGGCGCCATGCGCCTGACGAGCTCCCGGCCGCGACGCGTGAGCCGCACGAGCTTGACTCGCCTGTCCTCGGGCCACTGCCGCCGCTCGAGCACGCCCCGCGCCTCGAGCCGGGGCAGCACCTCGGCGGCCGATGTCCGCTCCAGGCCGATCTCCAGGGCCAGCGTGTTCTGGTCCATCTCGCCGTGCTCGGCGAGCGCGGTGAGCAGGCTGTACTGAACCGGCGTGATGCCGAACGCGTCGGTCTCCTCGAGGAAGAGCGCCGTGTGGATCTGGTGGAGCCGTCGCATCAGGAACCCGGGACGCCCGAGAAGGGCGGACCGCGCCCGCGCCGCGTCGAGCGCCGCCTCGCTCGGATCGGGCCGCGCCGCCCGGCTCATGTCGGCACCCTCGTGGGACGCATCGCGCATCGCTCCGTGCTGTCGATGGCACGGATTATGCGTCAGCTCGCGCGTCGACCCAGCGCGCTCCGGCACTCCGTGATGAAGACAACGTTGCTCAAGGGCGGTCGGGTGATCGACCCCACCTGCGATCGGGACGGCCGTTTCGACGTGCTGGTCGAGGCGGGTCGCATCGCCGCGATCGGCGCCGACCTGCCGGTCCCCGTCGGCCCCGACGTCGAGGTCGTCGATTGCCGCGGGCGGCTCGTGCTGCCCGGTCTCATCGACACCCATGCCCATGTCTACGAGGGCGTCACCGGCCGCTTCGGGCTGAACGCGGACCTGTGCGGCGTGCACTCGGGCGTGACGACGCTGATCGACCAGGGCGGCGCGAGCTGCATCACGCTGCCCGGCTTCCGGCGCTACGTGGTGGAGCCGTCGCACACCCGGGTGCTGTCCTTCCTGTCGGCCTACCTCGTGGGGGGCCTCGAAGGCCACTACTACCCGGAGCTGTACCGCCCCGATTGCCTCGACGTGTCGGCCACCGTGAAGGCCGCCCGCGGCAACGCGGACCTGGTGCGCGGCCTGAAGGCGCATGCGGAGATCGGCGGCTTCGCGCGCTGGGGCGTCGACGTGATGCGGCTGGCCTCGCGGATGGGACGCGAGGCCTCGCTCCCGGTCTACATCCACTTCGGACAGCTCTGGCCGCGGCCCGAACAGGGCGGCCTCGCGGTGGACCCCGACTCGATCTTCGACCAGGTGGTCGAGACCCTGAAGCCCGGGGACATCCTCGCCCATCCGTTCAGTCGCCATCCGGGCGGCTTCGTCGAACTCGACGGCACGCTGCACCCGCTGGTGCACGAGGCGGTGGCGCGCGGCCTGAAGATCGACGTCGGTCACGGTTCGCACTTCAGCTATCGGACCGCGCGTATCGTGCTCGACGCCGGTGTCGTGCCGGACACCCTAGGCGCCGACATGCACGGCTACAACACCACGGTGGCGGCGCCGCCGGGCACGCCCGACGTCCATCCGGACGAGGGCGACCACCTCTTCAAGGGCGCGATCCGCTTCAGCCTCGTGTCGGCGATGACCAGCATGCTGGCACTCGGCCTGCCGCTGCCGCACGTCGTCGCGATGGTCACGCGCAACGCGGCGCGGATGGTCGGGATGGAGGGCGAGCTCGGCACGCTGAAGGTCGGCGGCGTCGCCGACGTCAGCGTGCTCGCCGACGAGACCGGACGCTGGGCCCTGCGCGACAACGAGGGCACGCAGCTCGTCGCCGAGCGGCTGCTGCGGCCGCTGTTCTGCCTGCGGGGGGGCGTGCGCTTCGACGCCGGGGCCTCGATCCTGCCGCTGGCGCAGGCGGCCTGATGGGCCCTGCGGCGCTGCGCGTTCAGGCAGGCGGCAGCCAGAGTCCGAGCGCGACCCGCTCCCCGTCGGTCAGCGCATCGATCTCGACGGCCTCGCGGCGCTCCCAGATCAGGCGGCCGTAGAGTGCCCCCAGGGTCGCGACCTCCAGCGTCAGCGACGACTCGGCGCCGCTCGCGGGTTGCGCGGCGCGTGCTCGATTGATCGCCGCCTCGAGCTCGGCGACGGTGATGCGACGGGGCTTCACGAGCAGCGTCCGCGGGGCGTCGGATGGACCATCGGTCGACGGTAGCACACCGGTCGTGGGCATTTCCGTGACGTCCGGCCGGCGCTGTGTTCCTCGGACGGGCCTCGACCGTTAATGTCGGCATCATGACCGCGTTCGACAGCCTGCCCGGTGCCGTCGCCGCCGCGGACCCGTCCGAGTCGGCCTCCTCCCGCCCGCTCCCCGACTGGGTCTTCGGCTACGGCTCCCTCATCTGGAACCCCGGCTTCGAGTTCCACGAGGCCTGCCTCGCCCAGGTCCACGGCTACCACCGCACCTTCTGCATCCGCTCGACCCGCTACCGCGGCACGCCCGAGCAGCCCGGCGTCGTCCTGGGGCTGGATCGCGGCGGGTCGTGCGTCGGCATGGCGTTCCGCCTGCGCCCCGACTCGCGCCGGCAGGCCATCGACGGCCTCTACGAACGCGAGATGAGCGGCGGCGTCTACGTCGCCCGGATGCTGTCCGCGGTCCTGGCCGACGGTCGACGTGTGCAGGCACTCGCTTTCACCGCCAATCGCGCCAGTGCTTCGTACGAATGCCTGAGCGATGACGAGATCGTCCGCCGTCTCAGCGCCTGCTGCGGCCAGCGCGGCCGCAACCGCGAGTACGCGATCCGGACCTGGCACAGCCTCGCCGAGCACGGCGTGCACTGCCCGCACCTGGCCGCGGTCGGTCGCCGACTGCTCGCCGCCGGCTGCGACTGAACCCGGCGGGGCACGCCCCCGACGAGACCGAAACGGGACACGAACGCGCCCACCCCGAGACACGGGGTCATCGTCGCGTGATCTCGGCTGCGCACACTTCATCCCGGGTTCTCTCTCCAGCTCCATTCCTCCCTCCACTGGAGCCTTGGGCCGGTCCTTCGGGAGCCGGCCCTTTTCTTTGGACTGCCACCCCTTGGACGCGGCACCGGTCGTGCCGCGCGTCGGCCCGACCGGCAGGCCTGTGCCCGGAACCGGGGCCGCTCGATAATCGCGAGGCGGCTCGACTTCGCGTCGAGCGGCGCCACCGATCGCCGACCGACCCCGCCATGACGCCCCGCCCTCGCCTCGCGACAGGACCCCGCACCACCGTCCGACCCGGGCGGGCAGGCACGCGGCGAGACCCGATCCGCCGATGACCCCGTCCCCCCTCGACGCACGGCTCGCACGCCACCTCGGCCTGGCCGACGCCGCATCGCTCGAGGCCGCGCTGGTCGCCTGCGAGGCGATCGCCGCCCGCGAGTCGGGTCCGCTCTCGAGCGTCCTCGGCGGGCTGCGCGGACTGCTGGCGGAGATCGCCGCCGAGGCGCAGCGGTCCGCGGACGACCCCGCAGGGGCGCCGATGCCGGCGACCGAGCCCGAACCCGAACCCGAACCCGAACCCGTACCCGTACCCGCACCCGCCGCGGTCGCGGACACCCGCCGCCGCGCGGACCTGCAGCGCGACCTGGAATCGCAGAAGTTCGCGCTCGACCAGCACGCCATCGTCAGCGTCACCGACACCTCCGGCCGGATCCTCGACGCGAACGCGAAGTTCTGCGCGCTGACGGGCTACACGCTCGACGAGCTGATCGGCACGAACCACCGGATCGTCAACAGCGGCACGCACCCTCCCGAATTCTTCGCCGGGATGTGGCGGACCATCGGCGCGGGCGAGGTCTGGCACGGCGAGATCTGCAACCGCGCCAAGGACGGCTCGCTGCACTGGGTCGACGCCTCGATCGTGCCGATGGCGGGCGCCGACGGCCGCCCGGAGCGCTATGTCGCGATCCGCACCGACATCACCGAGCGCAAGCGCGCGGAGGCGGCGCTGCGCGAGCAGCTGCACTTCCGGAGCGAGCTGCTCGACGCGATCCCGGTGGCGATCTACTACAAGGACGCCGCCGGGCGCTTCCTCGGCGTGAACCGCGCGCTGGAGAGTCTGTTCGGCATCGACCGCCACGAGGCGATCGGCCGGACCTCGGCGGAGGTCTTCTCGGACGGCTACGCCGACGCGCACATCGAGCGCGACCGGGAGCTGCTGACGCGGCCGACCCGACAGTCGTTCGAGATGGAGATGCCGCTGCCCGACGGCACGCCGCGCACGCTCTTCTACAGCAAGGCGTCGATGACCGAGGCCGACGGCGCGGTCACCGGCATGGTCGGCGCGATCTTCGACACCACCGAGCGCACGTCGCTCGAGCGGCGGCTGGGCGAGGCGAAGGATGCGGCGGAGGCGGCGAGCCTCGCCAAGAGCCAGTTCCTGGCCAACATGAGCCACGAGATCCGCACGCCGATGAACGGGATCATCGGCATGACCGAGCTGGTGCTCGACACCGCGCTCGCGCCGAACCAGCGCGACTACCTCGAGACGGTGCGCCAGTCGGCCGACGCGCTGATGGAGATCATCAACGACCTGCTCGACCTGTCGAAGATCGAGGCGGGCCACATGGACCTGGAGTCGATCGACTTCGAGCCGCGCGGACTCCTCGAGCACCTGTGCCGGCCGATCGCGCTGTCGGCGCAGCGCAAGGCGCTCGACTTCCGGCTGGAACTCGCCCCGGGCGTGCCCTCGCTGGCCCGCGGCGACCCGGGTCGGCTGCGCCAGATCCTCGTGAACCTGCTGGGCAACGCCGTGAAGTTCACGCACACCGGGGCGGTGACGCTGCGGGTCGATGCGCGGACGGTGCCCGGCGACGCAGGCCGCCACGCGATCGAGCTCGACTGCGAGGTCGTCGACACCGGCGTGGGCATCCCCGCCGACAAGCAGGAGCTGGTCTTCGACGCGTTCGCCCAGGCCGACAGCTCGACGACCCGCCGCTTCGGCGGCACCGGCCTCGGACTCGCCATCACCCGGCGCCTCGTCGAGGCGATGGGCGGCGCCATCGCGGTGGTGAGCGAGCCGGGTCGCGGCAGCCGCTTCCGGTTCACCGTGCTGCTGCAGCCCGCCACGGACGACGGCGTGGCCACCCCCGCCGACGCCGCGGTCCTCGCTTCGTCCTCGGGTACGCCCGGTGCGCGCGCCAGGCCCGACGCACCCGACGCGACCCGTGACGCACCGGATGCCGCCCCGGCGGCGCAGCGGCTGCGGGTCCTCCTCGCGGAAGACAACGTCGTCAACCAGAAGCTCGCGACGCTGATGCTGCAGAAGCTCGGACACGACGTGGTCGTGGCGGCCGACGGCCGGCAGGCGGTCGAACAGGTCGCCCGCGGTGACTTCGACATCGTGCTGATGGACATGCAGATGCCCGAGATCGACGGCGTCGAGGCCACGCGCCGCATCCGGGCCGCCGGCCACCGCCTGCCGATCCTCGCGATGACCGCGAACGCGATGGACGCCGACCGCGAGCGCTGCATCGAGGCGGGCATGAACGGCTTCCTCGCGAAGCCGGTCCGCGCGCCGGCGCTGGCCGACGCGATCCAGGCGGTCGCGGGCCGCGAGACGACCGCGGGCTGAGGCCCGGACGGGCCGCGGCGGGCGGCCCGGTAGAATCCGTCCCATGAAAGCATGGCGCCGGGTCGGCGCGGTTCTCGCAGTGCTCGCGATCGCGGGCGGGCTCGCCTGGCGGGCGTGGCGACCCGAGCCGGTGGCGCTCGTGTCGGTCGCCGAGGCGCCCCTCGTCCAGTCCCTCGTGTTCTCCGGGCGCGTCGCGGCGCCCGTGCGGGTCGACCTGGGCGCGACGGTCACCGGTCGGGTCGTCGAGGTCGCGGTCCGCGAGGGCGATGCCGTGCGCGAGGGCGACCTGCTCGCACGGCTCGAGTCGGCGGAGCTGCAGGCCCAGGTGTCGCAGGCCCAGGCGGCGCTGCGTCTGGCCGAGGCGCGGGTCGTCGGCCAGCGCGAGGTCGGGGTGCCGACCGCCGATGCGGCGCTCGAGACGGCCCGCGCGACCCTCGACGCGGCGCAGCGCGAAGCCCGCCGCAGCCGCGACCTGTTCGCCCGCGGCTACGTGTCGCAGGCACGGATCGACGAGACCGATCGCGCGGTGCGCATCGCGCAGGCGCAGCTCGAGGCCGCCGGCGCCGGCGCCCGCGCCAACGCGGGCCGCGGGACCGAGGCGGAGCAGGCCCGGCTGCGCGCCGACGAGGCGCGGGCGGCGGCGGGTCTCGCGCAGGCCCGCCTCGCGCAGGCACGGATCGTCGCCCCGGCCGACGGCCGCATCGTGACCCGCCTGGTGGAGCCGGGGCAGATCGTGCAGCCCGGCCGCACGCTGTTCGCGTTCGCCGCGACCGGGGCCACCCAGCTGGTCGGGCAGGCCGACGAGAAGTTCCTCTCCCAGCTCGCCATCGGACAGGCCGCGCGGGTCGTCGCCGACGCCTTCCCGCAGCAGCCGTTCGAGGCGCGGGTGCTCCGCATCGCGCCCGGCGTCGATGCGCAGCGCGGCACCGTCGAGGTGAAGTTCGAGGTCGCCGCGCCGCCGCCGTTCCTGCGCGAGGACATGACGCTGTCGATGGAGGTGACCACCGACCGGCGCGAGCGCGGCCTCACGCTGCCGGCGACGGCGGTGATCGGCGCGGGCGCCGAGGCGCGCGTGCGGCGCCTGGCCGACGGCCGGGTCGTCGAGCAGCCGGTGCGGATCGGCCTGCGCACGCTCGCCCGGCTCGAGATCGTCGACGGCCTCGCAGCGGGCGACGCGGTGCTCGCCGACCCGCTCGCGATCGAGCCCGGCGCGCGGGCGCGCGCCGCCGGCGACGGCCGCTGAGCGCCGGCCGGGGCCATGGGCTTCGCCTGGCGCATCGCGGTCCGCTTCCTGGTCGAAGGGAAGATGCAGACGCTGCTGCTGATCGTCGGCGTGGCGATGGGCGTGGCGGTCGTCACGTACATCACCGCCCTGATCGACGGCCTGCAGGCCAACACCATCCGCCGCACGCTCGGCGTGCAGCCCCACCTGACGATCCGTCCGGTGAAGGACGTGCCGCTCGCCGGCCGGGTGGGCACGCCGGGGGCGGACGTGTCGGCGCAGGAGCAGCCGCGCGCCCAGCGGACCCGCTCCATCGAGAACTGGGCGCCGCTCGCCCGCTCTCTCGAGACGACGCCCGGGATCGTCGCGGTCTCGCCGATGGCGGGCGGCACCGCGCTCGCGCTGCGCGGTGAAGGCAGCCGCGCCGTCGCGATCGTCGGCGTCGAGCTCGAGCGCTACGACCGCATCGCCGCGCTGTCCGACAAGATCGTCGAGGGCACGGCGCGCCTCGGTCCGGGCGAGGCGATCGTGGGTCGCGAGCTCGCCGAGGACCTCGGCGTGCGCCTGGGCGACCGGTTCTCGCTGTCGATCGATCGCGACACCACCGAGTCGCTGCGCGCGGTCGCCATCTTCGACGTCGGCGTGCGCGACGTGAACCGTCGCAACGTGTACCTGCCGCTGCGCACCGCGCAGAGCCTGCTCGGCATCCCGGGCGGCGTCACCCAGCTCGACCTGACGGTGACCGAGGTGTTCGAGGCGGAGTCCGTCGCGGCACGGCTGCGCGCGCGGCTGCCGTACGAGATCGAGAGCTGGATGCAGACCAACAGCCAGCTGCTGTCGGCGCTCGACGCGCAGACGCTGTCGACGCGGCTGATCCGCGCGGTGGTCATGATCGTGGTGGTGCTGGGCATCGCGAGCGTGCTGGTGGTGTCGGTCGTGCAGAAGCGCAAGGAGATCGGCATCCTGCGCGCGATGGGCGCCTCGCGCGCGCAGATGACGCGGGTGTTCCTGATGCAGGGGGCGCTGGTGAGCGCGGCGGGCTCGGTGCTCGGTGCCGGGATCGCCTGGGCGATGGTGGCCGCGTTCAGCGCGCTGGTGCGGGGCGCCGACGGTCGCCCGCTGTTTCCGATCACGCTCGACCTCGAGACCTTCGCCTGGGTCGCGGCGGGTGCGACGCTCGCGGGGGTGCTGGCCGCGGTCGCGCCCGCACGGCGCGCCGCGGCGCTCGACCCGGCGCAGGCGATCCGCCTGTGAGGCGACCCGCATGACCCCCCCGCCCGCAGACCCGTCCGCGGTGCCGGTGGTCGCGCTGAGCGGCGTGCGAAAGTCGTACGACATCGGCACGCCGATCGAGGCCGAGGTGCTGCACGGCATCGACCTCGTGCTCGGGCGCGGCGAGTTCGCCGCGATGGTCGGTCCGTCGGGCTCGGGCAAGAGCACGCTGCTGACGCTCATCGGACTGCTCGAGCGGCCCACCTCGGGGGAGTACCGGCTGCAGGGACGCCGCATCGACGCGCTCGACGACGATGCGCTCACGCGCGCCCGGCTCGACACGCTCGGCTTCGTCTTCCAGTTCCACCACCTGCTGCCGGCGTTCGACGCGCTGGAGAACGTCGCGATGCCCGCGCTGATCCGCGACGGACGCATCGACGCGGCGGCGCGCGCGCGGGCCGCCGCGCTGCTCGACGCCGTCGGCCTGGCCGATGCGAAGCACCGCCGGCCGGCGCAGCTCTCCGGCGGCATGCAGCAGCGCGTGGCGATCGCCCGCGCGCTGATGCACGATCCGCCGCTGGTGCTGGCCGACGAGCCGACCGGCAACCTCGACACCGCCTCGTCGACGGCGGCATTCGAGCTGATGCGCCGGTTCAATCGCGAATCGGGTACCGCCTTCCTCATCGTCACCCACGACACCCGCATCGCGGACCGCTGCGACCGGGTGATCGAGCTGATCGACGGGCGGCTGGCGGGCTGAGGCGCCGCGGCATCGACCGTCGTGCGACCGTCGTGCGACCGTCGTGCGGCAGTCGTGCGGCCGGCATCGCGTTCCGGGCCCAGGGCCGGTGCGCGGCCTGGCCGGGCCCGGGGCCCGTATGATCCGGCGACCCGTCCGCCGCCGCCATGTCCGCCACCGCCCCACCGATCCTCGAACGCCCCGCAGGCCCGGCGCCGTCGCCGGCACGCGTCCTCGCCGACTTCGGCCCCGCCTACGGCGTCAACGGGCTGATCGGCTTCATCTTCGCGGCCTCGGGTCCGGTCGCGGTCATCCTCAGCGCCGGCCAGCGCGGCGGCCTGGGCGCCACCGAGCTCGCGTCCTGGCTGTTCGGGGTGTTCTTCGTCAACGGGCTGCTGACGATCGCGCTGTCCTGGCGCTACCGCACGCCGCTGGTGTTCTTCTGGACCATCCCGGGCACGGTGCTCGTCGGGCCGGCGCTCGGCCACGCCAGCCATGCCGAGGTGCTCGGCGCCTTCGTCGTGACCGGGGTGCTGATGGCCATGCTGGGCCTGTCGGGATGGGTGCGCCGCGGCCTGGCCGCGGTGCCGATGCCGCTGGTGATGGCGATGGTCGCGGGCGTGTTCCTGCGCTTCGGCCTCGACCTCGTGCGCGCGGTCCACGAGGACCTGTGGATCGCGGGGCCGATGGTGCTCGCCTTCGTCGCGCTGACCGCCGTGCCCCGGCTGGCGCGGGCGATGCCGCCGATGATCGGCACGCTGCTGGTCGGCGCGGCCGCCGTCGCGCTCGACGGCCGCGTGCAGTGGCCGGTCGGGGCCAGCCTCGCGATCGTGCCGCCGACGCTGTACCTGCCCGCGTTCTCGTGGCCGGTCATGCTCGAGCTGGTCGTGCCGCTGGCGATCACGGTGCTGGTCGTGCAGAACGGCCAGGGCTTCGCCGTGCTGAGGGCCGCCGGCCACGAGCCCCCGGTCAACGTGGTCACGCTCGCCTGCGGCCTCGTGTCCGTGGCGGTCGCGTTCGTGGGGGCGGTGTCCTCGTGCCTGACCGGCCCGACCAACGCGCTGGTCGCCTCCTCGGGCGAGCGCGCGCGCCACTACACCGGCGCGATCGCGGTCGGCGTGCTGGCGCTGGCCTTCGGCCTGGCGTCGGCCGGTGTCACCGCGGTGATGCTCGCGCTGCCCAAGGCGTTCATCGCCACGCTCGCCGGCCTCGCGATGCTGCGCGTGCTGCACGGCGCCTTCGCCACGGCGTTCCGCGACCGGTTCCCCATCGGCGCGCTGACCACCTTCATCGTGACCGTGGCCGACCTGCCGATCGCCGGGATCGGCGCGCCCTTCTGGGGGCTGGTGATCGGCTTCGCGGTGTCCTGGGCGATCGAGCGCGGCGACCTCGCCGCGACCTCGGGCACCAACACCGGCACCGGAAGATGAGCGGCCGCCCGGGCTTGAAGGCGTCGCCGGATGGCCCCACCTCTGCCTGACGTCCCTTCGTCACCCGGAGCCTGCGATGCCCGATGCCCCCGACTCGCTGAACGCCGTCTGCCCGCACTGCGATGCGGTCAACCGTATCCCGGCGGCGCGCCGCGACGAGCATCCGAGCTGCGGGCGCTGCGGCCACGACCTGTTTTCGGGTGCCTCGGTCGCGCTGAGCACGGCCGCATGGGACCGGTTCACGCTTCGCAACGATCTGCCGGTGCTCGTCGATTTCTGGGCGAAGTGGTGCGGCCCCTGCCGCGCGATGGCACCTCAGTTCGAGCAGGCCGCGCAGCGCCTCGCCGGCCGCGTGCAGTTCGCCAAGGTCGACACCGACGCGGAACCCGAGCTGGCAGGCCGCTTCGGCATCCGCAGCATCCCGACGCTGGTGCTGATGCAGGGCGGTCGCGAGGTCCGGCGCGCGAGCGGTGCGATGAGCGCGGCCCAGCTCGAGCAGTGGCTGGCGGCGGGCTGAGCGCGGCCCGCGAGCGACCTCTGAGCACGCTCCGCGCGCGCTCCGGCCGGCCGGAGCGCGGCCGTTGTGGAGTACAGTGACGCGCGTTCGACCCCGGCCTTCGGGCCCGCGATGACCGACTCGACCGCACGCCCTTCCGAACCCGCCCCGCCCGCCCTTCCCGCGGCCGACGACGACCTGCGCGCCGCGCCGCCGCCCGCGGCGGTGCAGCTGTCGCTGTCGGCGCCGGAACTGACCCGCACCGTGCTCGCGATCATGTTCCTGATCGCGATGATCGCCGGCAGCTTCTGGGTGCTGCAGCCGTTCATCCCGGCCATGATCTGGGCGACCACGATCGTCATCGCGACCTGGCCGCTGATGACCGGCGCGCAGCGCCTGCTGTGGGGGCGGCGCGGCCTGGCGGTGGCGGCCATGACCACCGCGCTGCTGCTGCTGTTCTTCGTGCCGCTGTCGCTCGCCATCGCGACCGTCGTCGACAACGCGGACACCCTCGTCGGCTGGTTCAAGGCGGCGGCGACGTTCCGCTTCGGCGAGCCCCCCGCGTGGCTCGCGAGCGTGCCGCTCGTGGGCGCGCGCGCGGCGGCCTACTGGCGCGAGCTCGCCGCCAGCGGCGTCGAGCCCCTGATCGCCAAGGTCGCGCCCTATGCCGGCACCGTCGCCTCGCGCGTGCTGCGCGAGGCCGGCGTGATCGGTGCGGTCGGCCTGCAGCTCCTGATGACCGTCGTGATCTCCGCGATCCTCTACGCCACCGGCGAGTCCGCGGGCGGCGCGGTGCTGCGCTTCTCGCGACGGCTCGCCGGACGGCGCGGCGAGAACACCGCGCTGCTGGCGGCCGCGTCGATCCGCGGCGTGGCGCTGGGCGTGGTGGTGACCGCAGTCGCGCAGTCGCTGCTGGGCGCGATCGGGCTGGCGGTGGTCGGCGTGCCGGCGGTCGCGCTGCTCGCCGCGCTGATGTTCCTGCTCGCGATCGCACAGATCGGCGTGATCCCGGTGCTGCTGCCGGCGGTGATCTGGCTGTTCTGGAGCGGCGACACCGGCTGGGCGATCGTGCTCGCGATCTGGACCGCCTTCGTCGGCACGATGGACAACTTCCTGCGCCCCTGGCTCATCAAGAAGGGCGCGAACCTGCCGATCCTGCTGATCTTCGTCGGCGTGGTCGGCGGGCTGATCGCCTTCGGCCTGGTGGGCATCTTCATCGGCCCGGTGGTGCTGGCGGTCACGTACACGCTGCTCGGCGCCTGGATGGACGAGCGGACCGGCCCGCCCAGGACGCCGCCGGAGGACTGATCGACGTGGCGGTGAGGCTCGAATTCATCGACGTGCTCGTGCCGGTGCACGTCATCGAAGAGAAGTATCCCGGCGGCTTCGCGCAGTGCCTGGCGGATCACCGCCCGCTGATCGGTCGACGCATGTGGCACGACGGGCGGCTGCTGCGCGACGGGGCGCTCGATCCGGCGAATGCGCGCGCACTCGTCGAGGGTTGGCAGGCGCTCGGGATCGAGCCGCTGCAGTGGGTGAACAAGCGCCTCGAGTGGAAGGACGTCTGCGTCGTCGACACGACCGCGGGCGGTCCGACGGTGGCCTGCGACTGGCTGGAGTGGGACCCGAAGCGCCGCATCGCATGGCTGCGCGGCGACGCACAGGGGGAGCCGGTCGGACGCTGGTGAGGACGCCCCACGCGCGGCGCCGCGCAGCGCGGCGCCGTATCGGGCGCTCAGCCGCGCACGCCGCCCGGGTTCGTCATCTGCCGCCGCTCGCAGCGACCGGCATCGCTCAGCGGGTCGCAGCCCACGAGCTCGTCGAGCAGCTCGCGCAGCCCGCCCAGCGCCTTGTCCAGCGTCGAACGCTCCGGGAGCCGGCCCCGCGCGGAGCAGGCGTGCACGGTGACCGCGCCCGCGGGCCGCGCGACGCAGTCGCAGTCGCCGGGTGCGCGGTCGGCGGCCGCGAAGGGCTCGCGCGCCATCGCGCACGCCCGGGCCTGCGACTCGGTGGTGCTCGCCTGCACGGTGTCGGGATGGGCGTTGCGGGCGGTCGGCGGGCGGTTCGGGCAGGTGAAGCGGCCGGTGGCGTCGCTCTTGAAGCCACCGATTCCGGTGACGGCGCCCTGGCCGTTGCAGACCGCCACCTTCAGCGTCGGAAGCTCGATGCGTGTCCGCCCGCCCGGATCGAGCGCCACGCCCTCGGTGAAGTAGACGTTGAGCGTCGAGCCGTCGCCGCAGGGCCGGATCCACGTGCCCGGCGGCCCGCTCCCGGCATCGCAGACCGCGACGCTGATCGGACGGTCGCACAGGTTGCGCAGGTCGGTGCCGCGGGCGTCGGACGTGCGCTCGAGACACTGCGGCACCGGCTGCGCCGAGACGGCGGTCGCGGCGCAGGCGAGCAGCACGCCGGCGGCGACACGAGCCGCGACCCCGGCCAGGCCGCGGATCCGAACGGGGTTCGCGGTCACAGCTTCGACTGCGCGGCCTGGCAGGACGTCTGCGTGTACGTGGACCCGGCGTTGTACCAGTTGCAGCCGACCCGGTTCGACGGCGTGGCGGTCCCGGTCGAGCAGCTCGACGCGAGGACCGTGCCACCGCCCGTCGTGCACAGGTACAGCGTGTACAGCCCGGTGTTCAGGCTGGGGCCGCTCGAACTCGAGCCCGAACCCGAGACCGGGCACAGCAGCTTGACCGTCGAGACGGCGTAGTCGGCCGCCTTCTCGTACTGGGCGTAGTAGGCGGTCGCGCCCGACGTGTTGCCCGCGGCACAGGCCGATTTCGCGGCGGACAGATAGGAGTCGGCGTTGGCGACATAGGACGAGCACTGCGCGTCCGCGGCCGACGCCGAGCGCACGTTGCTCGGGATCACGTCGACGTACTGCGAGCAGCTCGCGCTGGAGGCGCTCGACGAGGACGGCGACGACGAGGACGACGACGAGCCGCTGTCGAGGCCTGAGCCGCAGGCGCCGAGGACGAGCAGCATCGCACCGCCGGCCGATGCGGCGGTGAATCTTGGGAACGGGGACATGGGAGCCTGGGGACGGGGCGCGCGCAGCGCGCTCGGGGAGATGCAGAGGGATCGCGGAGCGTCGCGAGGTCGACCGGGAAGATGGGAACGCAGCGCACCCATCATCGACGCGATCGCACGATCGTGCGCGGCAGACGGGTCGCGGACCCCCCGAGCGCCACGCTGCGGCCGACGGCCGGCCGATCGGGGGCCGAGCCGGTGTCACGAACCGTGCCCGGCACGGTACCGGGCGTCGCGCCGGATGCGGCCCGCTACACCCCGAGCGCCGCGCGCAGCACCTTCGCCGAGCGCGTGCTCGCGACGATCGCCAGCTTCATCGTGGCGCGCGTGGCGCCCACGAACAGCTTCCTCACCGTGCGCGGATCGAGCGTCTCGAAATCGACCTCGCTCAGCACCACCGCGGGCGCGGCCTGGCCCTTGAAGCGGTAGACCGATTCGACCAGCAGCTCGCCGTCGGTGAACACCGGCTGCGCGAGCAGGTCGTAGCGGCCGGTGAAGCGGCGGATCGGATGCGGCCCGAGCGCATCGAGCCCGAGCAGCGCGGAGCCGTCCCGGCCGCGGAAACTGATCACCGCGATGTCGTGGCGTCGGAACCCTTCCGACAGGCACTTGCGGATCGCCTCCTTGGTGCCGGCCAACAGGCCTTCATGGTCGGCGTACTCGATGAGCTCGAGCCCGGCGCCGGCGAAGGGGCCGGCGGCCTCGATCTCGACCTCCGGCGGCAGGATCGCCGACAGCAGCTTCACCACGTCGCGCGGGCTGCGGTAGTTGGCCCGCGCGTGCAGCGTCACCCAGCCGGGCAGCGGCGCGGGCTCGCGCTGGTAGAGCGCCTGCATCGCGTCCTCCAGCCAGATCACGCGCGCCTCGGGCTTGGCGTGCCGCAGCACCTGGTCGCGCCAGGCCGCCGGGAAGTCCTGGCCCTCGTCGACCACGACGGTGTCGAAGCGCCAGCGTGCGTCGACCGGCACCTGCGCGGCCTCGCGCTCGAGCCGCTCGAAGCCGTCGGGCGCGGACAGGTCGACCGACCGGCCGGCGTCGCGCAGCATCCGCTGGCACAGCGTGTGGAAGGTGCAGACCTCGCCGCCGGGCGGCACGATCGCCGAGAAATGGTCGGCCAGCGGCCGGTTGTAGCAGACGTACAGCGGTCGCTCGCCGCGGGCGATGGCATCGCGGTGCTCGGCGAGTGCGAGCTGCGTCTTGCCGGAGCCGGCCGTGCCGTCGACGTGCAGCCGGAACGGCGTGAACTCGAGCTGGCGCGCCCAGTGCGCGAGCCCGCCGGAGATCCGCGTGACCAGTGCCTGCGCCTGGCCGACCAGCGCGTTGACGTCGGTCTCGAGCTCGATCACGTCGCGGAAGAACCGGTCGACCTGCTGCCATGCGGGCGCGTTCGCGCCCGACGGGCCGACCCGTCCGGGGGGAAGCACCTCGCGGACGACCGGCACGAGCCGGTCGCGGCGCGAGGCGTCGACGAGCCGATCGGCCGACAGCCCGGCGGTCTCGATGCGGCGGACCGTGTAGTCGGGGCAGTAGAGCAGGTACTCGACGCGGATCGACTCGCAGCCGGGGCGGCGCGCGAGCTTGTCGCGCAGGGTCGTGACCGTGCGCGCGATCTGCACCGGCACGTTGCGGATGCGGCCGCGCTCGCGCTTGAGCAGTCCGTCGGCCCCCTCCTCGAGGAAGCCGGTCTTCTGCTCGACCAGCAGCACGTCGCCGTGGCGGTTCACGACGACGAAGTCGATCTCGCCGTAGACCGAGAAGCCGCGCTCGACGGTGGTCCAGTGGACCGCGTGGTAGACGGTGTACTCGTCGGGCAGGCCGCGGGCGAACAGCTCGAGGGTTTCGCGGTGCCGCTGCGCGGTGGCGGGCAGTGCCGCGGCCGTGGAATCGCTGTCGGCCAGTTCTCGCCAGCCGTCGGGAATGATGCGCGCCATCGGACGATTCTAGCGGTGTCGCCGGGCGAGCCGGACGTGCGCCGCCACGCCTCAGCCGCCGAGCAGCCGGATCGTCGCGACCATCGCCGCGCCGAGTGCGACCATCGCGAAGCCGGTGCGCGCCGCGCCCCAACCCGCGTAGCGGCCGAGCACGGCCCCGGCGCCGAACAGCAGCGCGATCGCGAGCCCGTTGGAGACCCGCAGCGCCGTCGCGGCGTCGGCGAGCAGCACGAAGGGCAGCACCACCGGAAAGGTGGCCGCGACCACCAGGGCGAACACGCCGAACGCGGCGCGCAGATCGTCGCGGGCCGCCGAGCCCGAGGCGGGCACGGGCGCGGCGGCGCGGGCCATCGCCCGCAGTCGCTCGAGCGCGGCCTCGGGCAGCGCGGCCGCGAGCCGCCCGGGCAAGGCCTCGCCGAGCACGGCGCGCGCCTCGGCCGCATCGCCGGCCCGCGCGAAGCGCTCGGCGAGCGCCGCGCGATGGCCGCGGGCCACCCGCGCGCGCACCACGAACATCACCGCGTCGACGAGCCCCCAGGCGAGGTTGCAGCCCACGGCCGAGGCCAGCATCGTGCGGATCTCGTCGCGGCCCGCCGACGCGACGCTGAGCGCACCGGTGAAGCTCAGCGACATCAGCAGCCCGAAGACCACCTCGGAGGCGCGGTCGATCGGATCGAGGACGGCGGCCCGGGGCGCGTCGGCGTCGCGTTCGGCAGCGTCGCGTTCGGCAGCGTCGCGCATCAGAACAGCAGCCAGCGCAAGGAGAGCTGCGCGCGCACGGTCGACGCCCGCGCGCCGTCGACCGCGACCGCCTCGCCCCACTGCAGCTCGGCCCCGGCGAACACCGTCGGCGCCACCCGCCGGACCAGATTGGCGCTCGCGTAGGTCAGCGACCGCAGCGCGGCCGGCGCGCGCAGCGATGCGTCGCCCTCGACCCGCAGCCGGCTCGCGCCGAACGTGCTGGCGAGACCGTCGGCCCACACCCGCCGGTAGTAGAGGGTCGTTCCGGCGAGCGTGATCGGCACCACGCGCAGGTCGGTGCCGAGCACGGCACCCGTCGCGGACACGCCGTCGTTGAAGTAGCGGCCGACGCCGTCGCCGCGCACCCACTGGCCCGACAGCGTGTCCTCGCCGAAGGTCGGCACGCTCGCCGACAGCGACACGCCGTGCCCGGCGACGCGGCGACCGGCGCTCGCCGTCGGCGCGCCCTCCGGGCCGGTCTGCGCCTCGACGTCGAGACGGCGCGACAGCACCGCGAGCTGCGCGTGCGTGCGCTCGCCCTCGACGCGCAGCCGCGCGGCGAGGTCGGGGCGCGACGCGCGGCCGCTCACGCGGACCCGTTCGCCGGGCGCTGCTGACCCGTCGGCCTGCGCCTCCTCGACGGACGCGTCGACACGCACCGGTCCGCCGACCGGCAGCGACACGCGCGCGAGCCACTGGCGCACGAAGGTCACGCCGCTCGGGCCGTTGTAGTCGAGCGTGGCGGGCAGCACCGCGTCGTCCATGAAGGTCGAATAGGTCTTGCCGAGCAGCAGCGTGTCGCCCCAGCGGACCCAGGCCTGGGTGAGCTGCGGGCGCGTCGTGCCGTCCGGGCCGAAGAGGTTCGCCTGCAGACGCGTCCAGACGGACGGGCCGCCCTCGAGCGGCGTGCGCGAGATCCAGTCGAGCTGCGAGCTGCGGACCGACAGGCGCTGCGCGGACGGCGCGGCGCCGAAGGGCGTCGCCGAGACGATCAGCGTGTCCTGCTCGTCGCCGTCCTGGCGGCGTCGTGCGGCGATCGCGTCGGCCTGCAGCGACGCGCCGACCAGGTACTGCGTGTCGGTGCCGGGCACGGTGCGCGCGCGCGCCTCGAGGCGTTCGCGAAGGCCGGTCTCGGCCGTCGCGCCGCGCCCGTCGACCTCGGTGGCGTGCGCCGCGGGCGAGGCCGCCTCGAGCGGCCCGGCGCGGACCGCGCAGGCCGCGGCGATCGCGAGCACCACGACGGCGAACGCCGGGGAGGGACGCAGCCGGCACGGCTTCGGGCGCTGCAGCGGGCACGACATCGGGCGGATCCGGGTGCCCGACCGCGAGGGCGGTCGGCGCGGACGGATGCTACCCCGGCCCTGCGGGACCGGGTTCCGGCGACCCGCGGCCGCGGAAGGGGGCGCCGGGCACGGGGCGCTTTGCCGATCCGCCGGTTTGCGCACCGGCGGCCGGCCTGCGATGCTGCGCCACGACACCGACGACGAGATCGAGGAGACCCCCATGACCGCCCCCACCGACGGCGTCCTCGCCGGCATCCGCGTGCTGGACTTCGGCCGATACATCGCCGGGCCGCACTGCGCGGCACTGCTCGGCGACCTCGGCGCCGACGTGATCCGCATCGAGCGGCCGGGCGGCGGCGAGGACCGCGGCGTCGCACCGGTCACCGAGGCCGGCGACGGCGGCACCTTCCTGCAGTGCAACCGGAACAAGCGCGGCATCACGCTGTCGCCCGGCACGGCGGCGGGCCGCGAGGTCGTGCGGCGGCTGGTCGCCGGCGCCGACGTCGTCGTCGCGAACCTGCCGCGCGCGGGCCTCGTCGCCCTGGGGCTCGACTACCCGACGCTGTCGGCGATCAATCCGCGCGTGATCCTCGTGACCGCGTCGGCCTACGGGTCGCAGGGGCCGTGGGCCGACCGCGTCGGCTTCGACTCGGTCGGCCAGGTGATGGCCGGTGGCGTCTACATGACCGGCACCGAGGACCAGCCCTACCGCGCGAACGTGAACTGGGTGGACTTCATGACCGCGGCCAACTGCGCGATCGGCACGCTGGCCGCGCTGATGGCGCGCGGGACGACCGGCCGCGGGCAGGTGGTCGAGGGCTCGCTGCTGCGCTCGGCGCTGATGGCGAACAATCCGCTGCTGATCGAGCAGGCACTGCGGGCACCGAATCGGGTGCCGACCGGCAACCGCGGCCAGACCGCGGGCCCGGTCGACCTGTTCCGCACCCGCGACGGCTGGATCGTGCTGCAGGTGGTGGGCGACGGCATCTTCGCGCGCTGGTGCGAGCTGGTCGGCGAGCCGGGCTGGAAGACGGACCCCCGCTTCGCCGACGACCTCGCGCGCGGCGAGCACGGCGAGCTGCTGTCGGCACGCACGCAGCAGTGGTGCGCGATGCTGTCGACCGACGAGGCGCTGGGCGCGCTCGGCCGCGCGCGCATCCCGGCGGGTCCGGTGCTCACGCCGCAGCAGGCGCTCGACCACGAGCAGGTGCGCGCGGGCGGCTACCTGCATCCGGTCGCGCACCCCGATTCGCCGGTGCCGGTGCCGGTGGCGGTGCCGACCTTCGAGCTGCACGCGACGCCGGCGGCCTTCCGCAGGCGGGCGCCTCGGCTCGGCGAGCACACCGACGAGGTGCTGCGCGAGGCCGGCTACCGCGACGCCGAGATCGCGGCGCTGCACGCCGACGGCACCGTCTGAAGCGGGCCGCGCGCGCGGCGCGCCGACCGGCCGTCGCGGGCCGGGCGCGGGCCGCGCGACGCCCGCGCGGGGCCGCACGCCGAGGCATCGACGCCACGCCGCCGCTCGTTCGGGCCGCGAGCCGACGAGCGGCGCGGACCGACGGTCGGCCGCACGTGACGGACGTCACCGTCTACGTGGATCTCCCGGGTGAACACCCGGGTCCGGCGTGCTCGACCGGGGCGCGACCCGGGTAGGCGCGGCGCGGCGGCATCGATACCGTTCGTTCCTGTGCCGGGCGCGATCGAAGCGATCCCGGGACGCCCCGGCCGACGCGCCGCCCTGGATCGAACCGCACCATGAAACGACTCACCCTTCGCTCGCGCCTGCTCCTGCTGGCCGCCATTCCGATGACGTGCCTCGTGATCGTGTCCGCGCTCTCCGCCTGGGCGGTCCGCGACGGCACGCTCGCGCTGAAGTCCGTCTACGAGGACCGCGTCGTCGCGCTCAAGCAGCTCAAGACGATCGCCGACATGTACGCCGTCAACATCGTCGACACCGCCCACCAGGCTCGCGACGGCGGGCAGAGCTTCGAGCAGGCGACGACCTCGGTCGAGACGGCCCGCAAGACGATCGCCGACACCTGGGCGCAGTACATGGCGACCACGCTCACCCCCGAGGAAGCCCGGCTCGCCGAGAAGACGCGGGTGACGATGACCGCCGCCGACGCGGCGACGCAGACCCTGCTGCGCATCCTCGCCGCACGCGACCGCAACGCGCTGACCGACTTCGCGGCGAAGGACCTGTACCCCGCGATCGATCCGGTGTCGGCCGAGGTGAACGGCCTGACCACCCTCCAGCTGGATGTGGCCAAGCAGCTCCACGACGACGGCATGGCGAACGAGCGCTTCCTGCTCGCCGCGCTGGCCGTGCTGTTCGTGGTCGCCTCGCTGACCGGCATCGGCGCGACGGTGTGGACGACGCGCCGCCTGCTGGGGCAGCTCGGCGGCGAACCCGAGACCGCGGTCGACCTGGCCCGGGCGATCGCGGCGGGCGACCTGTCGCGCACCGTGCAGGTGAAGCCCGGCGACACCGACACCCTGACCGCCGCGCTCGCCGCGATGAACGGCTCGCTGCGCTCGATCGTCTCGGAGGTGCGGGCGGGTGTCGACCAGATCGCCGGCGCGTCCTCGCAGATCGCCACCGGCAACCAGGACCTGTCGCAGCGCACCGAGGAGCAGGCCAGCAGCCTGCAGCAGACCGCCGCGTCGATGGAGCAGATGACCTCGGCGGTGGCGCAGAACAGCGGCTCGGCGCGCGAGGCCTCGTCGCTGGCCGACGACGCGAGCCGCGCCGCCGCGCAGGGCGGTGAGGTGGTCGGCCGCGTCGTGTCGACGATGGGCGAGATCGCCTCGCAGAGCCGCCGGATCGCCGACATCATCGGCGTGATCGACGGCATCGCGTTCCAGACCAACATCCTCGCGCTCAACGCCGCGGTCGAGGCGGCGCGGGCCGGCGAGCAGGGCCGCGGCTTCGCGGTGGTGGCCACCGAGGTCCGCAACCTCGCGCAGCGCAGCGCGCAGGCCGCCAAGGAGATCAAGACCCTGATCACCGACAGCGTCGAGCAGGTCGGCCACGGCACCAAGCTGGCCGCCGACGCGGGCACCGCGATCGACGAGGTGGTGCGCCGCGTGCACGCGGTCAACGACCTGATCTCGGGCATCAGCAACGCGTCGGTCGAGCAGTCGAGCAACGTCGCCCAGGTCAACCAGGCGGTGAGCCAGATCGACCAGATGACGCAGCAGAACGCCGCGCTCGTCGAGGAGGCCGCCGCCGCCGCCGAGAGCCTCTCCGACCAGGCGCATCAGCTGGCGAGGACCGTGGCGGTGTTCCGCGTCGCCTGATCCCCGGGAGCGGCACCGCTTGCGCACGCCGGGCCCCGCGAGGGGCCCGGCGTCGTTTCGTCGTGGCCTGCGGAAGGCCCGGCGCGTTCGCGACCGGCCCTGCAGGCGCACCGCACGGGACCCGACGAATGCGGAACGGCCGCCGCGCCCCCATCGGCTACCCTGCGGCGATGCGGTGGCGCGACGTGTTCGAGCTGTGCGCGCTGGCCCTGCTCTGGGGCAGCGCCTATCTGTTCATCCGCGCCGCGGTCCCCGAGTTCGGCCCGGTGCCGCTGATCGCGCTGCGTCTGGGCATCTCGGCGCTGGTGCTGCTGCCGCTGCTGCTGGCGCGTGGCGGACTGCGCGCGCTGCGCGGCGCGGGCCGGCCGCTGGTCGTCCAGGGGGTCCTGTTCAGTGCCGTCCCGTTCGTGCTGCTGGCCTGGGCCTCGCTGTCCATGACCGCCGGCCTGACCGCGGTCCTCAACGCGACCGCGCCGCTGTTCGCCGCGATCGTGGCGCACCTGTGGCTCGGCGAGCGCATCGGCCGCTGGCGGGCCCTCGGGCTCGCGATCGGCTTCTCGGGCGTGCTGGTGCTGGTCTGGGGCGGCGTGAGCTTTCGCGCCGGCGGCAGCGGCTGGGCGCTGGTGGCGATGCTGCTCGCCTCGCTGCTGTGGGGCATCGGCGGTCACTACACGCGGGTGCGGCTCACCGGCATGAGTCCGGTGGCGATCTCGGTCGGCACCCTGGCGGTGTCGGCGCTGGTGCTCGCGCCGTTCGCCGCCGCGAGCTGGCCCGCCGAACCGCCGAGCCTGCGGGCGTGGCTCGAGGTCGCCTTCCTCGGCATCGCCTCGTCGGGCTTCGGCTTCCTGCTGTACTACCGCCTGGTGCGCAACATCGGCGCCGTGCGCGCGACCTCGGTGACCTTCCTGAATCCGCCGGTCGCGATCATCGCAGGCGCCCTCTACCTCGGCGAGCCGATCGGCGGACAGATGCTGGCCGGCGCGGCCGTGATCCTCGCGGGCACAGGGCTGGCGCTCGGGCTGGTGGGCCCCCGGGCGAGACCCTCGGCCGCATAGTCGCCGCCCGGACCGCTCGCGTACGATGCCGGCCATGCCCCGTGCCGCCCCCGACCCGCGCTGCCCCTGCGGCCGCGATGCAGCGTACGCCGACTGCTGCGGCCGCTGGCACGCCGGCCCCGGGCACCTCGCCGCGCCCGATGCCGAATCGCTGATGCGATCCCGGTACAGCGCGTACGTGCTCGGGCGGGTGCCCTACCTGCTCGAGACCTGGCACCCGGCCACGCGGCCCGCGGCGCTGTCGCCCGACCCCGCGACGAAATGGCTCGGCCTCGAGGTGCGCGCGCATCGCCGCGTCGATGCGACCCACGCCACCGTCGAATTCGTCGCACGCTGCCGCGACGGCGGGCGGGCGACCCGGCTGCACGAGACCAGCCGCTTCGTGCTCGAGGGCGGCCGCTGGCTCTACGTCGACGGCGATCTGCGGTGAGCCGGACAGGTCGCTGACCCCCGGCTCGGCTTATCATCGGCGACCGACGCGCGGCGCCCCGATGCCGCGCGCGAGACGACGAGAGGAGACACCCGATGGATCGACCCCGCATCGAGCCGGCGCCCGCGCCCGCACGCCGCCGCGCCCTGGCCGCCCTGGCCGCACTCGCCACCGTGCCCGGCATCGCACGTGCCCAGGCCTTCCCCTCCCGCACGCTGAAGATCGTCGTGCCGCATGCGGCGGGCGGCAACTCCGACGCGTTCGGCCGGATCCTCGCGCAGCGCCTGGCCGAGCGCATCGGCCAGCCGGTGGTCGTCGAGAACCGGACCGGTGCCGGCGGCACGATCGCCTGCGCGAGCATCGCGCGCGCGCCCGCCGACGGCTATCAGATCGTGGTCGCCGATACCGGCACGCACGCGATCGCCCCGCAGCTCTACGGCTCGCGGCTGCAGTACGACGTGTTCAAGGACTTCACGCCGGTCTCGCTCAGCGCGGCCTTCCCCACCGTGCTGCTGCTGCACCCGTCGGTCCCCGCCAAGACGACGCAGGAGTTCATCGCGCTGGTGAAGTCGCAGCCCGGCAAGCTGACCTTCTCGTCGGCCGGCACCGGCAACGGCTCGCACCTGGCGCAGACCGTCTTCCTGCACGCCGCCGGGGGCCTGGAGATGATCCACGTCCCGTACAAGGGCGGCGCGCCGGCCATCCAGGCGCTGATCGCCGGCGAGGTGCAGATGACCGCGGTCAGCGTCAACACCTCGCTGCCGCACATCCGCTCCGGCCGCGCGCGCGCGCTGGCGCTCGCGTCGAGCAAGCGCTCGCCGGCGCTGCCCGACCTGCCGACGCTCGCCGAGTCCGGCGTGCAGGGCGGCGAGGCCGACAACTGGCTCGCGCTGCTCGCGCCGCCCGGGTTGCCGGCCGACATCGCCGCGACGCTCACCCGCGAGATCAACGCGACGCTGCTGCTCCCCGAGGTCAAGGACAAGCTCGCCGGCCTCGGCCTCGAGGTGGTCGCGGGCGGGTCGCAGGAGTTCACGGACCTGCTGCGCCGTGACGTGGTGAAGTGGACCGAGGCGGTGAAGCGCAGCGGCGCGGTCGCCGACTGAGGCGGACGCGCCGCGCGTGACCGGTCGCGGCTCGCCGCGCGCCGGTCCGTGCCTGGACAGACTCGCCGGATGTGCGGTTTCCGGAATGCGTCGGGCACAGGGGCTCCCCCCCTGTCGCCCTGGACAAAACCGGATTCCGACCCCCGTGGGCTGTCCGGTTCGACAGGGCCCCGGTGCGACGCCGGACCGCAGGACGACTTCCTGCCCGCCGAACGGACCGGCTCACGGCCCCGGCCGCATGCCCGTTTCGGACCCTAGAAAGCTTGGCTGGAAGCCGGTGTCGACGGCGGCGAGCCGCCCTGTCGGGACGGCTCCGACGGCGGCGGCGCCCGTCCCCGACAGCGGGACGCACACCCCTGGAAGCCCTCACCGGGCCTCGGGTTACCGCGACGCAGCAGCCGCTGACCTGTCCGTTTGTACTAGGCAGGATGCGGCTCGTCGGTTCACTGCGTGATTTCCGAGACGAGCCGTCCGAATGGAATGTTGCGTCGCACCAAGACCCTCTGTAGGATTCGAAGCGTCTCCTCCACCTCCTCAAATGGTGGTTTCAGGCCCGAACCTCACGGTTCGGGCTTTTTCTTTTCCGGGCTCGGATTCGAGCGTCCTGCAGCGGCGACCGTGGCCGCGCCGTGGGCAGGCCCCGCTCTCCGACGGGGCGCTCGGTCCAGGCTCCGGACCTGTCCGCGGGCTGGGCGGGGTTCGCCCGGCACCGTGCGGCGCCCGCGAAGCGGCCCGCGTGAATCCGAAGGTGTCACGCCACGCTGACTCCGCCAGGCGTCCGATCCGGCTGCGTGGCTGACCGGCGGCCCCGCGCCGAAGCAGTCCGAACACGACCCCCGAAACCGGAATACGAATCGTTCTCATTACGATGTATATTCAGGACTCGCTCTCCGTCGTCGCGCACCTCGCTTTTGTCCACCCGCAGCCGCTCATGTCCTCCAGGGCCCCCCACTTCAGCGCCGTTGAGCCGATGCCGGCCGGCGCACGCTCGGCGACGGTGGCCGCCGTGCTCGGCGCCCATCTGATCCTCGCCGGGGCACTGCTGCGCATCGGCGGGCCGGTGCCCGCCGAAGCGACGGCGGCGATCGAGGCCACCCTGATCGCGTCGACACCGGTCGCGCCACCGCCATCGCCGCCGGCCCCGCCGACCGCCCAGCCCGGGATGGAGCCGTCGCCGAGCCCGCCCCCGGCTGCGCCCCGCCGGCCGCGCCCCGCTCCGCAGTCACCGGTGATCACCCGCGCCGCGGATACCCTCCCCGACCCGGCGGCCGAGAGCGTTCCCCCACCCCGCCCGGTCGAGCCGGCGCCTGCCCAGCCCACCCCAGCAGCCCAGCTTCAGGCCGCGCCGGCGGCCCCTGCGCCCTCGGTCCCGCCGGCTCCGGCGTCTCCCGTCCAGACCCGGGCCCCGGACCCCGCGCAGTCCACCGCCGCGCCCAAGACCCTCGCTGTCGCAGCCGTCCGATACCTGCAGCCGCCCCATCTCGACTACCCGATCGCCGCGCGGCGGGCTCGCGAGGAAGGCCGGGTGCACGTGCGCGTGCTCGTCGATGCGAGCGGGCTGCCGGCGCAGACGCTGGTCGTGCAGTCGTCGGGTCACCCTCGCCTCGACGCCTCGGCGCTCGCCGCCGCGCAGTCCACCCGCTTTCGTCCCCACACCGAGAACGGCGTCGCGCTGCCGTTCTGGGTCGTGATGCCCCTGATCTTCGAACTGGAGAACTGACCATGCAGGACGTCTCGTCCACCGTGGGCCTCGCCCACTTCCTGTCTCAGTCCGACATCGTCGGCAAGACGCTCCTGGTCGCCCTGCTGGCGATGTCGGTCGTCTCCTGGTCGCTGATCGTCTTCAAGGGCGTGTCGCAGGCGATCCGCGGACGCCGCAGCGAACGCTTCCTGCGCCGCTTCTGGAACGCGCGCTCGCTCGACGAGGTGGGCGCGGAGATCGCGACGCACGGAGCGCGCGATCCGTTCGCACACCTCACTGCGCACGCGATGCACGCACGCGCCCACCACGCGAAGTACGGCGCGGCGAAGCTCGAGGAGGCCGGTACCGCGCAGGACTTCGTCACGCGCACGATGAGGACGGTGCTCGACGAGGAGAACACCCGGTTCGAGAACGGCCTGACGACGCTCGCGACGATCGGCGCGACCGCGCCCTTCGTGGGCCTGTTCGGAACGGTCTGGGGCATCTACCACGCGCTGCTCGCGATCGGCGTCTCGGGTGCCGGCACGCTGGACAAGGTGGCCGGCCCCGTCGGCGAGGCGCTGGTCATGACCGCGATCGGCCTGGCGGTCGCGGTCCCCGCCGTCATCGCCTACAACGCGATCGGCCGAGGCAACCGCGTGCTGAGCGCGCGCCTCGACGCGTTCGCCTTCGAGCTGCTCACCTTCCTGTCGACCGGACAGGTGCTGCGCACCGACCCGGCGGACGCGGAGCCAGCCGCGCGCATGTTGCGCCCCGTCCCGAAGCGCGGCTGACGCGGGAGGACACGCCATGGCATTCGCCTCGTTCGACCGCCGCAGCGGCGCCTCGCCGATCGCCGAGATCAACATGGTCCCGCTGATCGACGTGATGCTGGTCCTGCTGGTCATCTTCATCGTCACCGCACCGCTGCTGACGCATGCGGTGAAGCTCGACCTCCCGAAGGCCGACGCGAGCGTCGACGCCGTGCAGCGCGAGAAGATCGAGTTCGCGATCGATGCAGCCGGCCAGCGCTGGTGGAACGGCGAGCCGGTCGACCGCGCCGAGGCCGCGCGCCGCTTCACCGAGCAGGGTCCGCGCCAGCCGCAGCCCGAGGTCCGGCTGCGGGCGGACCAGTCGATCGCGTACCGGCTCGTGGCCGAGACCCTGTCGGACGCGGCCCGCGCGGGGATGACGCGCATCGGATTCGTCAGCGAGCCCGAGCGGCGCTGAATCCGCGACCTACGGATCCCCTACCGCTCCCGAACGCAACGGCCGCCGGCTCGCCCTCGTCGCCGGCCCGCCCCCCCGCCCGCGGCCACGACCACAGCCACCCCGACCCCCGTCACGCCACCGCCATGCACGCACCGCACCTGCCCCCCCGTTCGTCTCCGGTCACGGCCCGACGCACCCCGGCCCCGTTCACCCTGCTGCCGATCGCCGCGCTGCTGTTCGGTCTCGGCCATGGCGCGGCCTTCGGCCAGGCGGCGCCGCCCGCCGAACCCGCCGGCGGCACCGCCACCGCGCCCGCCTCGGGCGCCGGCACCGCGCCCGCCACCGGCGCCGAGACCGTGATGCCCGCCGTCCGCGCGCGCGGCGCCGCCGAGGCCGCGAGCGGCAAGGACTCGCTGCGCGCGACGACGACCACGATCGGCAAGGGGCGGCAGGAGATCCGCGACGTGCCGCAGTCGATGACGGTGATCACCGAGCAGCTCATCGACGACCGCCACCTCGACACGATGAAGGACGCGCTGCGCGCCACCGGCGGCGTGAGCTTCCAGGCGGCCGAGGGCGGCGAGGAGGACATCCGTCTGCGCGGCTTCTCGCTGCAGGCCTCGGGCGACATCTTCATCGACGGCATCCGCGACCCGGCCTTCTACGACCGCGACAGCTTCGCGTGGGACCGGCTCGAAGTGCTGCGCGGTTCGGCCTCGATGCTCTTCGGACGCGGCTCGACCGGCGGCGTCGTCAACCAGGTGACCAAGCAGCCCTACCCGTGGCCGCAGCACGAGGTCTCGGCCACCGTCGGCACCGGCGGCTACCTGCGGGCGACCGGCGACTTCAACGTCAAGACGGGCGATTCCGCCGCGCTGCGCATCAACGCGATGGGCAACGTCGCCGACAACGACGGCGCCGGGAGCCGGATCGACAAGCGCGGACTGGCCGCGAGCTACCGCTGGGGGATCGGCGAGGCGAACGAGTTCTCGGCCTCGCTGCTGCACCTCGACACCGACAACGGCATCCACTACGGCCTGCCCTGGCTGACGCCGGGCCCGCGCACCGGCGGCGACCGACTGTGGACCACCGACCCGAAGCACTACTACGGGATGGACAGCGACTTCAATCGCAGCGGCACGGACCAGGGCACGCTCACGCACCTGCACCGCTTCGGCGGCGGGGCCGAGTGGCGCACCGCGCTGCGCGTCGCGCGCTACGAGCGGGACCTCCGCGCCAGCGCGATCCGCTTCGCGCCGGCCGCGCTGCAGCCGGGCGGGACGGCGGTCACCGCCGACACGTTCTCCGACGCCACCGTGCTGACCCGCGGCACGAACCTCAAGATCCAGGAGATGCGGACCGCCTATCTGCAGAGCGACTACTCGGCCAAGCACCGCTGGGGCGGGTTCGAGCACGCGATCCAGGCCGGCGTGGACATCGGCGACGAACGGTTCGAGAACTTCGGCGCGACGCTGCCGGCGGGCACGACGCTGGCCAAGCCGACGACCCGGGTCGGGACCCCCGACGACGGCGCGTGGATCGACGAGGGCCGCCGCCAGCTCGCCGTGAACCGCGGCTTCGACGCCCGGGCCTACGGCGCCTACCTGCAGGACCTGGTGCAGGTCGCGCCGATGTGGAAGGTGCTGGGCGGGGTGCGCTTCGACCGGCTCGAGGGGGAGTACACCAACCTCGGCGTCGCCGCGGCGGCGAACAACCCCTGCGCGGTCACGCCCGCGACCTCGATCGGCCGCAAGGACTCGCTGCCCAGCTACCGGGCCGGGGTGCTGTTCCAGCCGACCGACCAGCAGTCGTACCACCTGTCCTACGGCACCTCGTTCAACACCTCGGGCGACGCGTACCAGTACGACGCGGGCACGGTGAACGTCGACCCGGAGTCGAGCCGGAACATCGAACTGGGCGGGCGCATCGAGTCGCAGGACAAGCGCTTCAGCTCGCGCTTCGCGCTCTTCCATTCGACCAAGTTCAACGAGCGCAACCGCGACGCCGACAGCGTGAACGCGTGCAACTACGTGCTCTCGGGCGAGCGCCACGCGGCCGGCATCGAGCTCGACCTCGCGGGCCGCCTGCTGCCGCAGTGGGAGCTGTTCCTGTCCTATTCGTTCATCCCGATCGCCGAGGTCGACGCATCGACAGGCGCCGCCGGCACCGAGCAGGTCGGCTCGCGTCCGGGACTCACGCCGCGCCACAGCGGCTCGCTCTGGAGCACCTGGCGCGTGCTGCCGAACCTGCGGGTGGGCGGCGGGCTCACCGCCCGCAGCAAGGACTCGCCGGCGGGTTCCACGATCGTCGCGCCGTCGCACGTGGTCTACGACCTGATGGGCGAATACGCGTGGCGCGACCTGACCTTCAAGGCGAGCCTGCTGAACGTCGCCGACCGGCACTACGCGGACTTCCTGTACCGCGGCCACTACGTGCCCGGTCGCGCGCGCACGGCGCTGTTCACCGTGGCCTACCGATTCTGACGCCCTCTCACGCATCGCTTCCGAACCGGAGACCCCGATGGACCGCAGGCGGCTGCTCGAACTCATCGCCGCGGGCATGGTGGCGCCGGCCGCGGGCGCGGCGCGGGCCGCCGCGTCCGCCGCATCCGGCACCCCCGGCCGCCCGAGCCACGCTTCGTCCCTGCTGCCCGTCGACCCGGGCCGCACGGACGATGCACCCGCGACGCGCCTCGCCGCCGCCTGGCGCGGCCTCGCGACCGACAGCGCCCAGCAGGTCGGTGCGATCGAGATCGACTGGGCCGCGCGCGCGGTCCGGATCGCCTCGGTCGTGCCGGTGCCGAGCCGCGCGCACGGCCTGCTCGCCGAACCCGGCGGCGGCTGGCTCGCGATCGCGTTCCGCCCGGGATCGTGGCTGTGGCGCTTCGATGCGGACGGCCGCGTCACGGCACGCGCCTCGACCGACGACGAGCCGCACGGACGCAAGTTCACCGGCCACGTCATCGCGTCGCCCGACGGCGAGCGGCTCTTCACGTCCGAATACGACGCGGCGAGCGGCGAGGGCCGGATCGGCGTGCGCGATCGCCGGACGCTGCGCAAGCTCGACGAGTGGGCGAGCGGCGGCCTGGATCCGCACCACCTGACGACGGACGTACGGGGACGCCTGCTGATCGCCAACGGCGGGCTGCCGAGGGCGCCCGACGGGCGCAAGCGCGACCTCGATCGGATGGACTCGTCGCTGGTCGCGATGGACGCCTCGAGCGGCCGGCACCTCGACGCGTGGCGGCTGCAGGACCGCCGACTCGGCCTGCGTCACCTCGCATGGAGCACGGCGCCCGACGGCACGCCGCTGCTGGGCATCGCGCTGCAGGCCGAGCACGCCGAGCCGACACGTCGCGCGCAGGCGCCGGTGCTGGCGACCTGGGACGGCACCACGCTCGACGTGCCGAGCCGCGCCGCCGACGGCGAAGGCTACGCCGGCGACATCGCGGCGGCCGCCGGCGGCTTCGTCGTGACCTGCCAGCCCGCCCGCGTCGCGCTGCACTGGGACGCGTCGCGCCCCGCGGCGCTGACCCCGATCGCGCGGATGCACGAGGCCTGCGCGGTCGCTCCGGTCGCGGTCGCGGACGGCGGCGTCGTGGTCGCGGGGGCGCTCGGCGTCGGTCGCTGGCATCCGGCGATGCCGGCGGTGATGCTGCGCTGGCCGATGCCGATGGCGCTCGACAACCATTGGGTCGAGCTGGCGCGGCCGGGCTGATCGAGCGCGGCGTGCGTCCGGTCCGGGCCCGGCGCGGGCCCCGTCGCGTCGAGGACGAGGACGGCCGGGCTCAGCGCCGCCTGCGCGTCCGGTGCACGTCGTGCGTGACGAACGCCGAGTCGCCCGCCCCGGGCGCCGGCCGCTCGAGCCAGTCCGGATGACCGAGCGTGGCGCTCAGGTCCGCGAGGCCGCTGCGCCAGTGATCGCGCATCGACAGCAGGCTGAACTGGTAGTCCTTGAAGTGGCCCTCGGAGTCCTTGTCGTCGTAGATCAGGTGGACGACGTTGACGCGACGGTCGTCGGCGAGGGCGGCGGCACGGCGCGCGGCCGGATGGTCGCGGTGCTCGGGCGGCACGAGCTCGAGCAGCTCGCGCAGCAGCTTCGCCTGGTCGGCCTCGGCGCGCAGCACGTCGGTCACCAGCCGGGTGCGGCTCGAGAACTGGATGTCCTTCTGCCGGTTCGCGACCTCGAACAGGTCGCGCGGCAACGCGCCGTGCGCGCTCCACAGGTCGACCTGGAACACCAGCGCGTCGCGGCGGTGCGACTGGCCGAGCACCGCCGCCAGAGGCGTGTTCGAGACGATGCCGCCGTCCCAGTACCAGCAGTCGCCGACCTTCACGGCGGGAAAGCCCGGGGGCAGCGCGCCCGAGGCCATGAAGTGCTCGGGCCCGAGCCGCTCCTCGCGGTTGTCGAAGTAGCGGAAGTTGCCGCTCGCGACGTCGACCACGCCGACCGACACGCGCATGGCGTCGGGTGCGGCGATGCGGTCGAAGTCGACGAAGCGCTCGAGCGTGGCGCGCAACGGCCCGGTGTCGTACCAGCTGGCGCCGCCCGGCCCGGGCCGGTGCACCGACCACGGCGGCGGCAGGCGCGGCGCGAAGAAGCCGTTCTGGCCCTCGAGCAGCGCGCGCCAGGCCTCGCCCGCGTTGACCGCGACCATCGCCGGCTCGAAGGCCTGCAGCCATGGCTCGAGGATCGCGGGCACCGCGTTGAGCGGCGAGGCCGGCAGCACCGGCGGGCGGCAGATCGTCTCCCAGAACTCGCGCAGCCGCTCGACGCGGGTCTCGCGCGGATTGCCCGCGAAGACCGCCGCGTTGAGCGCGCCGATCGAGATGCCGGCCACCCAGTTCGGCTCGATGCCGGCCTGCGCGAGGCCCTCGATCACACCGCCCTGATACGCGCCGAGCGCGCCGCCTCCCTGCAGCACCAGGCCGACCACCGGATAGCCGGCGGCCACCTCGGCGGGAGCCGGCGGGGCCTTCAAGCGCGGCCCCGCGGAACGTGGACGAGTCGGGGCCGGGCGGCGCGGGCGGGGATCGTGGCAGGGTGCATCGGTGGCCTCGGGGCGGATGGCATCCGCGACGGCCCATCTTATCCGGCGCGAGCGTCGCCACCTCCGATCGGTGCGGCGTCGAGACCGGCCCTCGACCGCACGATCACCAGCGTCGACGCGGCGAAGCAGGCCGCGGCGGTCGCGATCGCCGCCCCCGGACCCGCATGCATCGCGATCGTGCCGCCGGCGAGCGCACCGATCGGACGCACGCCGTAGACCGCGAGCTGCACGGTCGCCCCGACGCGGCCGAGCAGCGCCGGCGGCGTGGCGCGCTGCGTGAGCGTCGTGCGGCAGACCTGCCAGAGCATCGGGCCGAATCCGACCAGCGCCTGCGCCGCGAAGCCGGCCGCGGCGCCGGGCACCGCGAGCATCAGCAGCATGGCGAGGGCCGCGCTCGCCGGTCCGCCGATCAGCACGGCGCGCTCGCTCGCCCGCGCGATCAGGCGGGGCGCGGCGAGCGCGCCCGCCAGCAGGCCCGCCCCGTAGCCCGCCTGGGTCAGGCCCGCGCCGGCCGCATCGAGCCCGATCACGCCGAGCGCGTACGGCACCCAGGCGGCGATCAGCACGAAGAAGCCGACGTTGAAGCAGACCGCGCACAGCGCGATCGGCCGCAGCAGCGGATGCGACGCCACGAAGCGTGCGCCCTCGGCGATCGCGCGGGCCATCGGCTCGCGCGCCGGACCGGGCCGTTCGGCCGCGTCATCGGCTGCGGCTGCGGCTGCGGCTGCGGCTGCGGCTGCGGCTGCGGCTGCGGCTGCGGGCGCGGGCGCGCGCACGCGCACCGAGCAGGCGATCGCAGCCAGCGAGGCGGCCGCCGCCGCTGCGGGTGCCCAGCCCGCCCACGCCCGCTGCACGAGCAGGCCCGCGAGCACGGGCGCGACCAGCGTGACCAGCGCACGGGCGAGCTCGATGCGCGCGTTGGCCCGCGACAGGGCTGCCGGCGGCACGAGGGCGCGGACGGCGGGTACCGCCGCGAGCACGAAGAGCACCGTGCCGGCCGATGCGACGAAGGCCGCCGCCGCCAGCGCGGCGCCCGAACCCGCGAGGACCGCTCCGACCGCCGCGCTCCAGCCGACCGCCGAGATCGCCTGCGCGCGGGCGAGCATGCGCACGGGGCCGATGCGATCGACCCAGACGCCGCCCGGGAGCGTCACCGCGAGCCAGGCGGCACCGTGCGCGGCAACGAGCAGGCCGACACCGGCCGCGTCCGCGCCGAGCAGCACCACGGCGAGCAGCGGCAGGGCCGCGAGCGCGAGCTGATCGGACAGGTGCGCGCCCGCAGCGGCAGCAAGCAGCGGCGCGGGCAGCGAGCGATCCGGGGCGTCGACGGCAGGGCTTGGCGGCGAAGGCATCGGACGAGCATGCCGTCGGTTCCGGACGGCTGCTCGCCGTTTCCGGACCCCGCGGCAGCACGCGTGTGCGATACGCGCTCGGCGCGCCGGCGCGTGGCCGGGCCGGCGCACGCCGGCGGGCCGCTCAGCGCCCGCTCAGCGCCCGCTCAGCGCGCCGCTCAGCGCACGCTCAGTGCACGCTCAGCGCACGTTCAGCGCGCCGCCCAGCCTGCGCCGCCAGTCCGACACCAGCGCCGGCTGCGCGGCGGCCAGCTCGAAGACCTGCACCATCCGCCGCCGGCCGATGTCCTCCTGGAAGGCGCGGTCGCGCAGCACGATCTCCAGCAGCTGCTCGAGCGCCGGCTCCCAGTCCTTGTACTCGATCCAGTACTCGGCGAGGTCGAGGCGGGCCTGCAGGTCGGTCGGGTGCGCGGCGACACGGTCCAGCAGCTCGTGCGGGACCGGCGGCTTCGATGCGTCGACCGCATCGGCCACCTGCTGCATCAGCGCGCCGACCTGCGGGTCGGCCTTGGCGGCATCCGACAGCGCGTCGAGCTGGCCCTGCGCGGCGGCCGGCTCGCCCGCGCCCAGCAGCAGCTGCGCGTACAGCAGGCGGGCCGAGTCGTTCGAGGGGTCGAGCGCGATCGCCTTCTTCGCATGCTCGGTCGCGGCCGCCTCGTCGCCGCGGTCCAGCGCGGCGCCGGCCTGCTCGAGCTCGACGTCGGACGGGTTGGGCATCAGCCGGTCGATGAACTCGCGCAGCTTGCCCTCGGGCAGCGCACCCTGGAACTGGTCGACCGGCTGGCCGCCGACGAAGGCGTAGACCGTCGGGATCGACTTGATCCGAAAGTGCTGGGCGAGCTGCTGCTCGGCGTCGGTGTCGATCTTGACCAGCTTGAAGCGGCCGCCGTAGGCCTGTTCGAGCTTCTCGAGCATGGGGCCGAGCGACTTGCAGGGGCCGCACCAGGGGGCCCAGAAATCGACCAGCACCGGCACCTGCATCGAGGCGTCGATGACGTCGGCCTGGAAGGACTGGAGGGTGGTGTCGGTGCTCATGGCGTGGGGCGTCGAAGGGATCGGAGACCGCGATTGTGCACCCTCGCGCGCGACGGGGCATCGGGCCTTGTTCGGGCGGGCCGCGCGGCGGTGCTAGCATCGCCGCCAACCGGAGGGTCGCGACGATGGGCATGCTGCTGCTGGGTATGGTGCTGTTCCTGGGGGTGCACTCCGTGCGCGTCGTCTCGGACGACCTGCGCGGGGCCCTGATCGAGCGCCTCGGCGCCGGGGCCTACAAGGGCCTCTACTCGCTGGCCTCGATCGCCGGCTTCGTGCTGATCGTCTGGGGCTACGGCCTGACCCGCACGGCGCCGGTGGACCTCTGGATGCCGCCGGTCTGGACCCGGCACCTCGCCGCGCTGCTGACGATCCCGGCCTTCGTGCTGCTGGCGGCCGCCTACGTGCCGGGCACCCGGATCAAGGCCGCGGTCGGCCATCCGATGGTGCTGGGCGTCAAGGTCTGGGCGTTCGCGCACCTGATCGCCAACGGCCGGCTGGCCGACGTCGTGCTGTTCGGCGGCTTCCTCGCCTGGGCGGTCGTGCTGTACATCGCGTCGCGCAAGCGCGACCGGCGCACCGGCACCCGCTACGTGGCCGGCCCGGCCTCGCGTGACGTGATCGCGATCGTCGCCGGCCTGGGCGCCTGGGCGGCGTTCGCCTTCTGGCTGCACGCGGCGCTGATCGGCGTGCGGCCGTTCGGCTGACGCACCACCGGCGGCGGCGCCGCGTCGCGCCGTCAGGCGTCCCCGATCTCCACCACGATCTTGCCCGGCGCCTCGCGCCGCTCGAGCGCGCGCAGCGCATCGATGGCGCGCCCGATCGGGAAGACCGCGCCCACCAGCGGCCGGAACGTGCCCTGCGCGACCAGCCGTGCGATCTCGCCCTGGATGCGCGGCGCATCGCCGGGGCGCTGGCGCAGCCACTCCCCGGCCCGCACGCCGATCACCGAATAGCTCTTGATCAGCACGTGGTTGGCGGCGAGGGTCGGGATGCGTCCGGCGGCGAAGCCGATCACCAGCAGCCGCCCGCCGAACGCGATGCAGCGCGTCGACCGGTCGAAGACGTCGCCGCCCACCGGGTCGTAGACCACGTCCGCGCCGTGCCCGCCGGTCAGCGCCTTGACCTGCTCGTGGAAGTCGCCGCGCGAGGACACCAGGTGGGTCGCGCCCATCGGACGCAGGCGTTCGAGCCAGGACGGGTCGCTGCCGGTGGCGATCACGGTGGCGCCGAGCGCCGCGCCGAGCTGCACCGCGGCCGCGCCCATGCCGCCGGTGGCGCCATGGACCAGCAGCGTCTCGCCGGCCCGCAGGCCGCCGCGCACCACCAGTGCCACGTACGCGGTCAGCGCGCCGATCTGCCAGCCCGCCGCGTCCGGCCAGTCCCAGCCCGTCGGCACCGGGGACAGCGCGGCGGCCGGGAACAGCGCGTGGTGCGCGATGCAGCCGGACTTGTCCGACACGCAGACCGCGTCGCCGACCTGCCAGCCGGTCACGCCCTCGCCCACCGCCTCGACGACGCCCGCACCCTCCATGCCGACCACGAAGGGCAGCGCCGGCTTGTGCTGGTAGCCGCCGCGGGTCATCAGCAGGTCGGGGAAGTTCAGCGCCGCCGCCCGCATCGACACCGCGACCTGTCCCGCCGCGGGAGGCGTCGGATCGACCGCGTCGAGGGAGACGCCGGCGAGGTCGTCGGCGAGGCGGTGGCAGCGCAGCGCGAGCGATCGGGACATGGTCGGCTCCCCGGGGATGCGGTCAGTCGAAGATGGCCGTGGTCTGGTGGCTCACGGCCACGGGGCGGGCCGACTCGTCCCAGACGCGCGCGGTCTGGCTGGTGTAGCCCTCGGCCGCATGGCGCGTCTCGGTGTGCAGCATCAGCCAGGCCCGCGGATCGACGCTGCGGGGGTCGGCGAGGAACTCGAGCAGCCAGGTGAGCGAGGCGCCCGGCGCCCGGCGGGCGAGCGTCGCCATCACGGGCGACGGCGGCATGTCGCACAGCGCCACGACGTTGGCCTCTCGCGCGGCGGGCGCATCGAGCGCGGCAGGCACCGGCAGCACGCCCGGCCCGGCGTCCTCCTGCGGGTTCGCCTCGCGCAGGCGCACCCACATCGACGACGGCTTCATCGGCTGGCCGCTGTACGGGATCGCGCCGCCCGCCCACCGCTGACGGTAATGGCGCAGGAAGCCGGGCATGCGCTCGGGCAGGAACGGCGCCTCGCGCAGCTCGGCCGGACCGCGCAGCTCGGGCATCGGCATGTCGGCGACCGCCTTCGACTCGCGGGCGGCGCCGAACAGGCCGACCATCAGCGCCGCCGGCCGGCCGCCGCTCGACAGCGTGCACTGCGCGTGGGTGACCGCGCGGCCGCGTCGGACCACGGTGGCCTGGGCGATCGAGGGGCCCTCGACGGCGGCCACGAAGGTCACCTGCAGCGCGCGCAGCGGCAGCGCGTCGCCGACCGCGGCGCGCATCGCGAGCACGCCGAGCGCCCCCTGCAGGCCGCCGAACGCGGCCTTGCCCTGCAGCCAGTCTTCGGTGACGGCGGCGTGCAGCACGGCGCCGCCTTCGGTGATCTCGGCGGCCTGCGCCACGATGGAGGAGAAGCTCTGCATGATCGGTCCGCGGCCCGCACGGGGAAGGGCCGGTGCCGGTCGAGGATGCCACAATCGCGGTCCGCCCCCGTTTCGCTTCCGTTTCGCTTCCCTTGCGCGGTCCGCCCGCGTTCCACCCCCGTTCCACCCGCTCCGCACAGCGCCCACCGAGGAGACCCCCATGCGCATCGAGACGCTCGCCGTCCACGCCGGCCAGACGCCGGACCCGACCACCAAGGCCGTCGCCGTGCCGATCTACCAGACCGTCGCCTACGCGTTCGACAGCGCGCAGCACGGCGCCGACCTGTTCGACCTCAAGGTGGCCGGCAACATCTACACGCGGATCATGAATCCGACCGAGGACGTGCTGGAGAAGCGCCTCGCAGCGCTCGAGGGCGGCATCGCCGCGCTGGCGCTCGCCTCCGGCATGGCCGCGATCACCTACGCGATCCAGACCATCGCCGAGAGCGGCGACAACATCGTGTCGGCCTCGCAGCTCTACGGCGGCACCTACAACCTGTTCGCGCACACGCTGCCGCAGATGGGCATCCAGACGCGCTTCGCCGACGCGCGCCGCCCGCAGGACTTCGCCGCGCTGATCGATGCGCGCACCAAGGCGATCTTCTGCGAGTCGATCGGCAACCCGCTGGGCAACGTCACCGACTTCGCGGCGCTCGCGCAGGTCGCGCACGACGCGGGCATCCCGCTGATCGTCGACAACACCGTGCCGAGCCCCTACCTGTGCCGGCCGTTCGAGCACGGCGCCGACATCGTCGTGCACTCGCTGACGAAATACCTCGGCGGGCACGGCAACAGCGTGGCCGGCGCGATCGTCGACAGCGGCAAGTTCCCGTGGGCCGAGCACGCCGAGCGCTTCCGGCGCCTGAACGAGCCCGACGTCAGCTACCACGGCGTGGTCTACACGCAGGCACTCGGTCCGGCCGCCTACATCGGCCGCGCCCGCGTGGTGCCGCTGCGGAACATGGGCGCGGCCATCGCGCCGATGAACTCGTTCCTGATCCTGCAGGGCATCGAGACCCTGCCGCTGCGCATGGACCGCATCTGCGAGAACTCGGTCGCGATCGCGAAGCACCTGCAGTCGCACGCGAAGGTCGCATCGGTGAACTACGCGGGCCTGCCCGACCATCCCGACCACGGGCTGGTGAAGAAGTACATGGGCGGCAAGGCGTCCGGCATCCTGTCGTTCACCCTCAAGGGCGCGGCGGGCCGCGAGTCCGGCGCCCGCTTCCTCGATGCGCTGAAGCTGTTCACGCGGCTGGTGAACATCGGCGACGCGCGCTCGCTGGCCACGCACCCGGCCTCGACGACGCACCGCCAGCTCGACGCCGCCGAGCTCGCGAAGGCGGGCGTCTCCGAGGGGATGGTCCGGCTGTCGGTCGGCATCGAGCACATCGACGACCTGCTGGAGGATCTAGAGCAGGCGCTGGCCGCGGTCTGATCGCGGTCCGATCGCGGTCCGATCCGGCGCCCGCGGCCCGCCGCCGCGGCGGCCGGTCGGCGGGCACCGAGACCGAATCGGGACCGGGACGCGCTGCAAGCGATCCCTGCGCGAGTCGGTCGCGACAGACGGCGGCGGCACACTGGTTTCCATCGACAGCGCGCCAGGACGGGCGGTGTCGGCGAAAGGCGGCAGGAGGTCCTGCCGTCGCCCACCCGACCGATCGAACCGGAGCCACGCCATGAACAAGACCCTCGCCCGCCTCGCCGTCCCCGCCGCCCTCGCCCTCGCCGCCTTCGGCGTGCAGGCCGGCGAAGGCCCGATCGACGTCCGCCTCCAGCCGGCCGCCGCGCCGATGGTCGGCAC
>Ga0105105_10000017_pt1 | contig 67567 bp, 59 predicted proteins | sample PPLLaktember2015_4_FD_79108 | JGI IMG/M metagenome (GOLD analysis project Ga0105105, IMG submission 79108) | Freshwater sediment microbial communities from Prairie Pothole Lake near Jamestown, North Dakota, USA - PPLs Lake P8 Core (1) Depth... | ecosystem: Environmental > Aquatic > Freshwater >...
CCCCCATGGGGGTGATGCTGTTGAGGACCCACATCAGCTGCGTGTGCGCGGGGACGTGGGATTGCAGAAATATCGTGCTCCTTTCCGCGTCGACGCCGCAGGCCAGGAAGAGGGCTGCGAATTTCCGGGCTGCTGTCGTCGCGAGTCGACGACGGCATCGTTGCTTTTGATGCGGAAAGCAGTTGGATGTCGTCACACCGCAGCGCGTGGCTGAAGGCGGTGATTTTCTCCGCCCGGACAATCAGCTTCCGTTGCACCTGCGGCCGGTAGGCATTCTCATCCACCTCCGGCGCGAACCCGTTCAAGTACGCCTGGCTTTCGAACATCAAAACCTCGCCCAAGATCTCGTATGCGGTCTCCTGTGCCAGGTACATGATCAGCACGGCCATTTTCGGGTTTTCGCTCAAGGCACCAAGGGGCCGATCGTCTATGAGTTCACCCGCCGCCGGGTGATTCTGTCGGCGGCCGGGCTGCCGCAGAAAACCGTCTGGCTTTTGATTCGGCGAAACTTGGGCGATGATCGGCAATACGCTTTTTTCATCAGCAACGCCTCCTCAAGTACGAGTCTAAAGACGCTTGTTTGGCTCAGCGGTCTGCGCTGGGCCATCGAGCAGTGTTTCGAGGAGACCAAAACCGAACTGGGCATGGACCACTACGAAGTGCGAAAGTTCCCAGGCTGGCAGCACCATATGCTCACGTGCATACTGGCTCATTTCTTCCTCTGGCACCTGAAAATCAGGACGGGGAAAAAAAGCACCATCCATTACGCTCTCGCAGCTTAGAACCCTTATGGAAGTTATTCTGCCGATGAAGCACCACACGCTTGAAAACCTGCTTGAAAAAATCGTTTGGATACAGGAACGCAACCATCGCGCTTACCTGTCACATAGAAAGCGGCGCCTTCGTAATCTCATTAAAGATCATTAAGTAGCGTTGTAGGGTTACGTGATTATGCAGCCGAAGTTGTACAAAAACTCGTTTAAACTTGCATAAGCTCACATGGAAATCAATAACTTATTGAAACTATTAATTAATTTGATAGTCCCCGCTTCGGCACCTTAATACAAAGCCCGTTATATCAAAAAGATATAGCGGGCCTTCTCTTTGCGTGGTTTTGCGGTTACTCCGTCAAAACGGCCTTTGGGTCAACACTCGCGAAATGAGTGCTACGAATCGGTCAATGGTCGTGATCAGGTAGCGCCTCCACTGGCGGCTATCTCATCCAACCTCGTAACACGCTTGAATCTCACCGAAATAGAGGGTGTGATAGTCCTTTTCGGGATAGAGCGGGTCATATCCGCGGTTTAATTGATCCGCGTCAATCGGGTTCTTGTAAACGATTCGGCACTCGAAGTGGATTCCGGGAATCTCGATGATCGGCGAGTTGACCTGTCGGCTCGATGCGATCTTCAGCCCGCACTCCTTGAATTTGTCCACGTCCCGGCCCGATTTGGTCCCGCAGAAGGCGATGGCCTTCTTCATATCGCCGGTGGGGACGCTGACGGTGAAGTCGACGGCCTTCTCGATAAGGCTGAAGGTATGCCGCGAGTTCCGCACCATTACCATCATGATGGGCTTTCTCCAGGCAAAACCGATCGTGGCCCACCCGATGGTCATGGTATTGAGCGCTTCCCCAGCCTTGACCGTGAGGAAGGCCCCCTCCTTGATCTGCTTCATTACGCTTTCATAAACTGCCATGAATTCAACGTCTCTCATTGGCTCTTGGTCCTCCTTGGATGGTCTTTTTTTTAAAGCGGTTATACTGCACCAGGTTCAAGCACGCGAGTAGGTTAGGCTATCCTTATGCAGTTCTTCGATCATTTCGTCCGTCAGAGACGGTCGAATATTCGGCATAATTTGCTGAAAGGTCCCTATGGTCACGCGATAATCCTTTCCGGTCTCATATTCCCGCTCGAACGCCAGTTGGGCTACTCGGCGGAACACGTACTCGATGTCGGCAGGCGTATACCTGGAGGTCAGCTCCACGATTTGGTTGATGTCGATCTCTGCCGTATTGAGTTTGGACAGGTAATGTTCCAGGATGGTTTTCCTTCCAGATTCGTCGAGTTCGCCGACCGGTATGATGCAATCGAAACGGCCGGGCCGGAGCAGGGCCGCATCCAGCTTGCGGATATAGTTGGTGGCGCAGACCAACAAGATATTGTTCTTGTTACTTTTGAGCAACGGGACCTGTTTGAGGAATTCATTGGTGATGGACTTGTCCACCCGGCTGCCCTCGTCCCGGCTGCCTGCTAGCTCCTCAAATTCGTCGATAAATATGATCGCCTCATCGAGGTTGCGCGACTTTTCCATCACGCTGCGCAGATTGGCCCCGATCTTCTCCAGCCCGTCCGCCATGAGCATGCTGGGGGCGATCTCGATGTACCACCAGGACAGAATTCCGGCGATAGCCCGGACGAAATGGGTCTTGCCTGTACCGGGCGGGCCGAAGAAGATGATCGTTTTAGGGGGCACCACACCATGCTTCTGCGACAGGCTTTTTTCAGTGAGGGGAAGGATAATCTTTTGCTGAACCAACTTCTTCGGCGGCTGGGAATCCGAAATGGTGTCCCAGACATCCCGGGTGATAGTCTGGGCCCCCATCTCGGCCAGGATGTCCTTCCGTTGGTACGTCATGAACTCCTTGTGAGCCTGTTCCATATTGTCGATGTAGTCGATGCACGCGGTTCGCAGTCCGACATCGCGGCCCAGTTTTTCAGACAACAGCCATTTGTGCTTTAAAATTTTTGGCCACAGCTCGACCGCGATTTCCGGAGCGAATTTTTCCCCTGAAATTTCAAAAATCTTGCTTGCGCAAATGTCAGGGGTCATCTCCTCCATTGTCGGATCGCTCACGATTCACCTCCGATTTTGCATCGATGGGTTTTGGATGAAACCATTAAATTGCCCGCAACACTACAACCGTCATATCGTCGTGCTGAGGAACGTTCGCATGATGCTCAACTGCCGCCTTGATCAGACCATCACACACCAATTGAGCCGATGAGCCGCTAAGCCTGCCAACCGTTCGTACAACCCCATCAAATCCGAAGCTGACATTTTGCCGGTTGGTGGCGTCGGGTATCCCGTCGGTATAAATCAACAGCATGCTTCCCTTGGAAAATTCAACCGTCTGTTCGTCCAAGGCCACCTCAGCAAATATGCCCAAGGCCTGACCGTTGGCCTTGGGGATGGGTTTGATTGAGCCTTGGCCATCGAAAAACAAAGGGGCTTGGTGGCCCGCGCGGGCATAATTAAACTGATGTGAGGCTCGGTTGAGGATTCCAAATAAGATGGTGACGAACATCTCCTTGTCGTTCATGTCCATGAGGTGGTGGCTTACACTTCGGAGCACTTTCTTGGGAGACCGGCCGGGATGAGCTTCGGCGCGCAACAAGCTTCGTACCATGGCCATGAACAGGGCGGCCGGTATGCCCTTGTCAGCGACATCCCCCACGGCAATGCCCATCAAATCATCTCCCAGCGGGATAAAATCGAAGAAGTCGCCGCCGACGGATTTGGCCGGGATCATTCGTGCGCTGAACTCGTAACCCTCAAGTTTTGGAATAGATCGTGGCAGCATGCTTTTCTGGATTTCACTCGCCATGGAAAGTTCATGCTCCAACTTGGAGAGCCGTTCAATCTTATCCAATTGCTCAGTGACACGGGTTTCGAGCGCTGCATTCCATTCGGCAAGCTCTTTCGCCTGCTCCTCCACCTTGCGGCTTTTTTCCTGGATCTCCTTGAAAAGTCTCACATTCTCGATTGCAATCACCGCCTGGTCGGCAAAGGTCTTGAGAAGCGCTATCTGATTGTCTTTTAGCGGCCGGACCTCCAATCGGCGGATCAGAATCGCCCCGATCGCGACCCCTTCTCGCAGCAAGGGGGTCGCGAAAACGGTTCTATGCCCGTATTGTCTCGCATAGGCCGCACCCTGTGGGAAGTCGTTCTCAGCCGCCTGAAGGTCATGCACATGAACAGAGGTGCGATCGGAAATTGTTCGCCCCACCACCAAATCCCGGCTTATGCGGAAGGAAAATCCGATCGGCCATATCCGGTAGTCGCCGTACTTCGCCACCAGACGAACTTCGTCGCCTTCGACTTGAAAAATTTCCACGTTTGTCACGTCGCACAATCGTGCGGCGGCTTCTGCAACGGTATCCAGCACCGACTGGGCATCTGTCGGCGAGTTGGAGATCGCACGAAGAATCTCGCTAATCGCTGCCTTTTGCTGCAGGGCTTCAGAAAGCTCGCGATCTATCCGTTCCCCCCCGCCGTCATTGAAGGATCGATCGAAGGTAGGCTCTGACGGTTGAGATCGGTTGTCAATATCCATGAAAAGGCTGCCGGCGGGTTAATTTCAAAATGAAGAATCAGCTATACATTATGGTACAGGCTGTCAAGGTGGCTGTCTGAAAAATTTCCAATATGGGTGGATTATGGTATCACCGGCAGCAACCCTTGGCGGGGTCTTGAGCTATGGCGGGAGGCGCTTTCAAGAAGCGGGGGAGGGAAAGTACGGCGGCCAGAAGACTGGCCGATGCGACAATGGCCAGGGGCACAGTGAACGAGCCGAAATGACCGGCTAAAACCCCGCAGAACCATCCCGATATGAGGCCTGCCCAGGCCTTGGCCGTGTAAGTGATCCCATAATTGGTGGTGGCGTACCGGGAGCCATAGAAATCGCCGATGGCGGCCGGGTACAGGGAAAAGGGCGCGCCGCCCAGCAGGGAGGCCAGAATGACGAGGGAGACGAAGACGACCGGGTGCCGGCCGAACCGAAGGAGGGCCAGGATGCTCAACCCGAGGAGGGCATAGAAGGCCACCATGGTGATCGACCGGCCGAAGTGGTCCGAGATGACGCCGGCCAGGACCCGGCTCACTCCGTTGGCCAGAGGGAAAAGGACGAGCAACAGGCTGAAGTAAGGCGCGGGGAGGTCGTACTCCCGGGCCAGCAGCTTCATCTGGGCACCGAACAGAAGCACCAAGGAGATGGTCACACTGAAGGAGAAGTAGATTAGATACCACTGGTGAGTGCCCAGCATCTGGATGGGTCGGTAGTCCCGAGCCGCAAGGCGTTCCGACGCAGCCACGCCAAGTAGGGTTGGTCTGGAGCAAGATGCAGGCGGGTAGCCATAGATGAGAGACAGGGGCAGCAGCAAGGCCAGCATCAGGATGCCCAGATAGAGCAGCGTGTCGTTCAACCCCAGGGAGTCCAACATCCGAACGATGAAGAGATTGAAGACCGCAGTTCCCCCTCCGAATCCCAAGGCCACGAGGCCCGAGGCCAGTCCGCGCCGGTCTTCGAACCACTTGATGGCTGTCGCGATGGATACTCCGTACAGCACCCCGCATCCGACTCCCCCCAGGCCGTAGAAAAGCTGAAACGCCCAGAGACCGGGAAAGAGGGCACACAGGATGAAACCCGCTCCCACCAGGAGCGAAGCTCCCACGGCCACCCGCCGCGGGCCGTAGGTGTCGGCGACCATGCCGGAGAAGGGCATGACGAGGGTGGACGTGTAGTGGAAGATGGTGTAGATCAGACCAAGCGCCGCCAGACTCCATCCCCAGTTTCTCTGGATCTCGAAGGAGAAGAGGAACCAGGAATATTGATATATGCTGGTGAGCATCATGGCACCCACCGCCGCGGAAAGGCGCACCCAGCGGCTGCGGAGCATGGCTGAGAGGTATTCCGACATGCTCAATTCTTTCGCACTGTATAACAAATTCTTGTCACCGCCGGGCCATTAGCACCGCCTTAAGTGCTTGTCAATAACCCGGGGTCCCCCTGACCATGCCGCTTTCTGCTCTTAGAATTTTTTCTTGACAAATTACAGGGTAACCCCATATAACTACTATACAGCTAATTTATAGTTATTTTGTAGCTAATAAATAGCAGTTCTTCGTCCGTACAAAAATATTAAAGAGGGAAAAATGAGGTACGCAGAGACTGGGTATAACCTGGAAATCGATCTATCCCGAGGAAACATTGAAAGGGTACAAACCGACCCAAGCTTGACCGAGCTCTATCTTGGAGGCCTGGGCACTAACGCCAAGATATTGTGGGACAGGGTGCCTCCCGAAGTCGAGCCCTTTGCACCTGAAAATCTGCTGATTTTCAGCGCCGGGCTTCTGTGCGGCACACCGGCCACCGGTTGCAACCGTACCATCGTCTCCACCATCTCGCCTCAAACGATGTTGATGGCCTTTTCAATGATGGGAGGGTTCTGGGCACCGGAATTAAAGTATGCCGGTTATGATAAAGTGATCTTTCGCGGCAAATCTCCCGATCTGGTTTATCTGTGGATTCACAACGATAAGATCGAGTTGCGCGATGCCTCCCATTTGCGGGGGAAAGGCGCGGGTGAAACTGCTGAACTGATTCGACAGGAACTGAGGGAACCGCATGCCCAGGTGGCGGCTATCGGCATGGCTGGAGAAAACCGGGTCTATTTTGCCTCCATCGAGCAGGGCCGGTCCAGCGCCAGCCGAGGCGGGATCGGCGCCGTCATGGGCGACAAGGGGTTAAAGGCGATCGCCGTACGTGGGACAAAGGACGTGAATCTCGCGCGGCCGGCGGAATTCATGGAGCTCTGCAACGAGGTATTGAAATATATAAAAGTCCGAAACGACAACCCGATTCCGGGGGTCATGCCCATTTTAGCCGGGTTGGGGTCGCCGCAAGAAATGGCCGTACACGATGAAAAGTGGCACACCGAGAATTTCATGTGGGGGAATTCCCGCCTGCGCAGAAAGGATTTTTGGAACAAGGAAGTCGCCCAGAAGTGGGCCGAAACATTGGATCGAATGCGGACACGGCTGATCAGCTGCTACAACTGTCCGATGAAGTGCGGGGCGACGATATCCGCCCCGGGGCTTCCGACCTACATGATGAAATGCTTCTCCAAGCTGACCTATACGATGGCCGCCATGTCCGACCTGGAATTCGGCTTAAAAATCGCACAACGGGCAACCGAATATGGAGTGGATGCGTTCTCGGCGCCGCAAGTAATGGCCTTCGGGCTCGAACTGCATGAGGCGGGCATTTTGACCGATCAGGATATGGCCGGGCTGCCGGCTGACAACGAAGATAGGTTCTACTGGCTGCTGGACCGAATCGTCCGGCGCGAGGGGATCGGAGATGTCCTGGCCAACGGGACCTATTGGGCGGCTAAGCAGATCGGCAAGGGTGCGGACGCCTTTGCCCACAATAACATCAAGAAGCATGAGCAGCTGCCCCTCAAGCTTTCCATGCTGAATCCCATTTATTTCCTTATGTATTCGACCGGGGAGAAGATCAACATCACTCAAATCGAAGGGCAGTTCCCCCAGGCTCCGTTTGTCACGCGCGAGGAGCGGGAAGAGTTCGTAAAAGATTGGTTCCAGGTCCCGGATGATAAGTTCAAACAATATTTCTTGGACTGGGAGCCTCGCGGTGAGAAATCCATGCCATTCTACCCGACGGTTCAAATGTGCTGTGACATCGTCGACTGGCAGGAAAAGATGCATTACATCGACGACGCCCTTGGGATGTGCGCCGGTCTGTCGTCGTTTCCCCTGAAGCCTCCCTATCATATCCACAATTACCCGAAGTTTATCTCCGCCGGTGCGGGGATCGAGATGGATGAGGCCAAACTGACGCAGGCGGCCAAAAGGTACCGCACATTAGTCAGGGCCATCAATATTCGGCGAGGCATGCGGAGAAAGGACGAGAAGCCGCCGGAGAACCATTGGAAGAAACGATTTCCCGAGCTGGAGAAGGAGCTCCTGGATACCTATTACCAATTCAAGGGCTGGAACCATGAGGGGATTCCCACCCAGGAGTCCCTGCACGCATTGGGGTTGGATGATGTGGGCGAAGACTTCGTCAAGCGGGGGATCTTGGCCGCCAAAGCCGATGAATCACCTTCGGGTGCGTCGCCGAAACAGTAGAGGAAATCACACAAAAAGGTGGTAGCCGTCATGGGTGAGAAAAAAACGAAAACCATTAAAACCATAAAAATAGACGCGGACAAATGCAACGGCTGCCGGGCCTGTGAAATGATCTGCTCCGCTTTTCACGCAACGCCTCAATATAGCAGCAACAATCCGGCACGGTCCCGTATCCGCGTGATTCGTGAGCCCCTCAAGGACATTTATGTTCCGGTCTACGCCGGTGAGCATGCGAAGGCCGAATGCATGGGCAGAGACAAGTATGTGATTGACGGAAAGGAATACGACGAGTGTTCCTTTTGCCGGTCCTCCTGCCCGTCTCGGGATGCTTTTAAAGAACCGGACTCCGGCCTCCCTCTCAAATGTGATATGTGCGAAAGCGATCCGGCCCTCGAAAAGCCCCTGTGCGTCCAGTGGTGCCTGGTGGATGCCCTGACGTACGAAGAACGAGAAGAAGAGGTTGAAGAGGAAGTGCGGTTGGACGACGTGGAGACGGGATTGGAGGCCTTGGCCAACAAATATGGGCTGGATAAGATCATGGAAACCGTTGCCCGCATGTCGGTGTCCAAGAAGGGCTGACACCCGAAAGCAGAATAAGAGGTTTGATAAAGACCGTGGAGAATGTAGCCGACTACAAAGAAATTATCGATGTCATCAAAGCAAACGGCGGGGAAGCCTTCAAATCATGTTTTCAATGCGGCTTGTGCGATGTGGTCTGCCCCTGGAACCGGGTTCGGATCTTCAGCATGCGCAAAATCGTCCGTGAAGCCGCCTTCGGTATGACGGATATCGAGAGTGAAGACATCTGGCGTTGTACGACCTGCGGACGCTGCCCTCAGCAGTGCCCCCGGGACGTAAAACAGATCGAATCCGGAGTGGCCCTGCGGCGGATCGCCACGGAATACGGAGTGTTTCCAGCGACGGCTCGTCCGATCCGCGGCGTGCGCGGAAGTCTGGCGGGCGAAGGCAATCCGCTGAATGAAGAGCGCAAGAAGCGGGCCGATTGGGCGGAGGGCCTGTCAGTTAAGGCGTTTGCAGAAGGGATGGAAATTTTATACTTCCCCGGCTGCTACCTCAGCTATGACTCCAGACTCAAGAAGGTGGCGAGAGCTACGGCTGATCTTCTCAACCGGGCCGGGGTCGATTTCGGGATTTTGGGCACCAAAGAGAACTGCTGCGGAGAAAGCATCCGCAAAACCGGGGATGAGGAAGTTTTCAAACGTCTGGCCCGGGAAAACATCAAGACGTTCATCGACCACGGCGTGAAGAAAATTCTGGTTTCCTCCCCTCATTGCTACCACACCTTCAAACATGAGTACCCCGAATTTCGGGTCAACTTTGAGGTGGTTCACATCTCGCAATTTTTATTCGAGCTGATCAACGCGGGAAGGCTTGAGCTCAACAAAGCGTATGGCAAGCGGGTCGCGTACCACGACCCCTGTTACATGGGGCGGCATAACGGCATCTATGACGAACCGCGCGAGGTTATCAAGAGGGTGCCCGGATTAGAACTGATCGAGATGGCTGAGTCGCGCGCGGACAGCCTTTGCTGCGGTGGGGGCGGCGGCCGGATTTGGATGGAGACTCCTCGGGGCGAACGGTTTTCGGATCTCCGGTTGGAGCAGGCCATCGCCGCCGGGGCCGAGGTCCTGGCTACGTCCTGCCCATACTGCATCGCCAACTTTGAGGATAGCAGACTCACCACCGGTGTCGCCGACACCATCGAGATTAAGGATATTGCCGAGATCGTTCGAGCCGCCATTTAAAATGCGTACGGCGCTCCGGAAGGATCGCAACCGTTTGGCACTCAACGCCCGATGAGGTGATAGAACGTGGAAACAGAACATTTGCTGCAGGGAAGAATTCAAGAACTTTGTAAGAATTTTGGAGATAACCATTTTGGAGATGTCCTGGTTGTCGGCGGCGGGATCAGCGGCATTCAGGCTTCGCTGGATCTTGCAACGGCCGGTTTCAAGGTTTATCTCGCCGAGAAATCACCCGCCATCGGCGGGCGTATGGCCCAGCTGGATAAAACCTTCCCGACCAATGACTGCTCCATGTGAATCCTCTCGCCCAAACTGGTCGAGGTCGGCCGGCATCCCAATATCGAGACCCTAACGCTAACCGATGTTGAACGGGTTGAGGGTGAAGCAGGAGACTTCAAGGTCACCCTGATCAAAAAGCCCAGATACATTATCGAAGATAAATGCACCGGCTGTACGACCTGCGTCGAATACTGCCCGGTGAAATTCCCCGATCCATTTAATCAGGAGCTGTCGAAAAACAAGGCCGTCCATATATATTACGCTCAAGCCATTCCGCTGGTCGCCTACATCGATGAGACCTGTCTTTACCTTAAAGAAAAAAAATGTCGGATCTGCGAAAGTGTTTGCAAGAACAACGCAATCGATTTTCAGCAACAGCCGGAGAAGATCGAGATAAATGTCGGGGCGATCATTCTGGCACCTGGCTTCGAGCCCTTCGATCCGAAAGTGAGGGGCGACTACGGCTATGGAAAGTTCCAGAACGTGGTTACCAGCATGGACTTCGAGCGGCTGCTGTGCGCCACGGGGCCGTATGAAGGTGAGATCCTGCGGCCTTCCGATCAGAAGCATCCTCACAAAATCGCCTGGATTCAATGCGTCGGTTCCAGGCGGGTGACTCCAGGCGACAACAGCTATTGTTCTGCGGTGTGCTGCACCTATACCCAGAAACAGGTGATTTTAACCAAAGATCACGACGCGGAGGCCGCGTGTACGATATTCCACAACGATATTCGTTCGTACGGGAAGGATTTTGAGCGATTCTGCGAACGGGCGGAAAAACTTCCAGGGGTCCGGTTTATCCGAAGCTATGTATCCATCGCCAAAGAAATCCCGGAAACCAAGAATGTCGCCATTCGCTACGCGACTCCCACGGATGGGGTTCAGGAAGAAGAATTCGATTTGGTGGTGCTGTCGGTCGGGTTGAATCCGCCCGCCGATGTGAAGGGGCTGGCTGCGAAATTCGGCATCGAGATCAATCCGCATGCCTTCTGTAAGGTCAATCCGGTCAATCCGCTGGCGACCAGCCGGGCTGGAATTTTTGTCAGCGGCGCCTTCCAGGGGCCGACGGACATTCCCGAATCGGTTTTTGCCGCCAGTGGAGCCGGATCTCAATGTGGCGAACTCCTGAACTACCGGCGAGGGAAACTGGACCAAAAGCGGACGTATCCGCCGGAAAACGACGTGTCCAAGGAGGAGCCACGGATCGGCGTCTTCGTGTGTCATTGCGGGGCGAATATCGGAAGGGTCGTAAACGTTCCCGATACGGTCGAATATGTCCGCACCTTGCCCAATGTCGTCTACGCTCAGGAGCAGCTTTTTTCATGTGCAACCAATTGCGCCAGGGAAATAACAGACTTGGCCAAGGAAAAGGGGCTCAATCGCGTGGTGGTCGCCGCCTGCAGCCCCAGGACCCTGGAACCGTTGTTCCGGGACACCCTTCGAGAGGCGGGAATCAATCAATATTTCTTCGACATGGCCAATATCAGAGAGCATTGCTCCTGGGTCCACTCGAAAGAAAAAGAAGATGCCACCCAAAAGGCGAAAGACATTGTCCGGATGTCGGTCGCACGAGCTCGCTGCTTGGAGCCGCTGCAGGAATTTGATCTACCGGTCAACAAGGCGGCTCTGGTGGTCGGCGGAGGCGTTGCCGGCATGACGTGTGCTCTGTCCATCGCCCATCAGGGGCATGAAGTCCACCTGGTGGAAAAGGATACTGACCTGGGAGGGATCGCCCGAAAACTGCGCTATACCCTGGACGGGCTGGATGTCCAGGCGTATGTGCGCGATTTGGCAAAAAGGGTGTACCAGCACGCCTTGATCCATGTCTATACCGATGCTGAGATCACGCAGTCGACCGGCTATGTCGGGAATTTCCGAACCCGGGTGAGATTTGAAGGCCGGGTCGCAGAGGTCCAGCACGGGGCCGCTGTCATTGCGGTGGGTGCGGAGGTCTACCAACCCACCGAATACCTTTATGGAAAAAATGACAGGGTCTTGACTCTGCTCGAGCTGGAGGAGCGGATCGCCCGCGGCGACGAAAAAGCTGTCCAGGCCGAACGCCTCGTGATGATCCAATGCGTGGGTTGCCGAAACGAGGACCGCAATTACTGCAGCCGGATATGTTGCAGCGCGTCCATAAAGAACGCATTGAAACTGAAAGAGATCAACCCCGGGATGGAGATCTACATTCTCTACCGGGATATGATGACCTATGGGTTCAGCGAGGACTCCTACCGGGAAGCCTCCAACCAAGATGTGAAGTTCATCCGCTATGAGCCGCAGGATAAACCGCGGGTGGAATCGGTTCAGGAGAGCGGCAGGGCTTTTCTGCGGGTGACCGTGGCGGACCCGATTCTGGGTAAAACCCTTGTGATCGATGCGGATGCACTCGCGTTGGCGGCTGCCGTGATTCCCTCGGCCGGAACCCGGGATGTCGCCGGATTGTTCAAGGTGTCTCTCGGACCGGATGGGTTTTTCAAAGAAGCCCATGTCAAATTAAGGCCGGTTGAATTTGCGGCGGACGGCGTTTATCTCTGCGGACTGGCTCACTATCCCAAGCATATCGGCGAAACGATTAAACAGGCTTACGGGGCGGCCGGTCGGGTCGTAGCGCTTCTCTCACACGATACGGTCACCGCCTCCGGCTCCGTCTGCGAGGTGAATGAGCGCAAGTGCATGGGCTGCGGGGAATGTATCTCGGCCTGTGCGTACGGTGCCATTGAATTTCGCGAGACGCGCCAGGGCAAAAAAGCCGTGGTCAATCCGGTGATCTGCAAGGGGGATGGCCTCTGCTGCGCCAAGTGCCCGACCGGAGCCATTGCCCTTAAGCACTTTACCGACGACGAGCTGATGAGCCAGATCGATGCGGCGGTGGGGGACGGGTAGACGGCGGCGAGCGTATCCATTCGAATTTTCCGACGAAGAAGGTGGGGGTGAATGAAAGCAGGACTCAAATTCAGGCCCAAGCTATTGGGATTTGTATGCCATTGGTGAGCGTACGGCGCTGCTGACCTGGCTGGAGTTTCCAGACTTCAATATGCGACGGACATCAGGCTGATTCGCGTCATGTGCACCGGCAGAGTCGATCTGTCGTTTGTGCTGCGGGCCTTCTTGAATGGAATGGATGGGGTGTTTATCGGCGGTTGCCGTTTGAATGAATGCAATTATGTTACGCACGGCAACTACCATGCGCTGAACATGGCGCTTCTATTCCGAAAAATAATGGAACATATCGGGCTGAACCCGGAGCGGCTGAGGATCGAGTTTATGTCCGCCGCGGAAGGAATTCTTTTTACCGAAGTCATCAACAGCTTCGGCAAGAAGGTCGAGGCGCTGGGGCCTCTGGGTAAAGGCGAAGGCCTGGACCGGCGCGAAGTAACGTCCAAACTCGAAAAAGTGGCCAAACTCATCCCTTACCTCAAGCTGGTTAAAAGAGAAAAGCTGGCGTCTCGCCTCAACAAGGAGGAGGATTACAAAGACCTCTTCACCATCGAGGAAGTCGAGCGGTTGTTTCGCGAAGTCATCTCCTATCATATCGATCCGGAAAAATGCCAGGCCTGCATGATTTGCCTCAAGAAATGTCCCGTCGAGGCGATTGCCGGCGGCAAAAATCAGATCCATGTCATTGACCAGGAGAAATGCATTAAGTGCGGAACTTGCTTCGATGCCTGCCCCTCGCGCTTTGGTGCGGTGAGGAAGATTTCCGGAGAGGCGGTTCCGCCTCCAATTCCTGAAGAAGAAAGAACCCTAGACAGAAAGAGCAAGAAGCAATCTGCCCTCACCCGGTAGAACCTGATGCGACAGAAACCGGATGAGGACTGGGAACCATGGTTATCCAAGAGCAAGAGCCGTTGAGGGGCACCGGAGAAGACACCGGGTCTTATCGGGTGATTCGCTGCAAAGACGGGGAGTGCCGGGCCGGTTCTCACGAGTTGATGGGCGAGGAGCCTCTGTTGATCCGTATCGATGGGAAGCCCTACTCGGTCGTGATGAGGACACCCGGCGAAGAGTTATTTCACGCGGCCGGGTTTTGTCTTGGAGAGGGGATTGCCGACTCTCCGGATGATTTTCTCACGATCGGGTATTGTAAAGATCTGGACCCGAATGTCATTGATATCCGCCTCAAACCTGAACGGCGCGAAAAGGTTCATGATCTGCTGGAGAGAAGGGGGTTTGTCAGCCAGACCAGTTGCGGCATCTGCGGAAAGGAGATGCTCAAGGACCTGTATCAAGTACTGACTCCCGCGGAAGATGGGTTTCGGGTTGAAATCGCCCGAATCCTTGATTGCATCCGCACGCTTTCTGCAAATCAAAAGTACTATCGGAGAACCAGAGGCTCGCACGCTGCAGTGATATTTGGCAATCAGCTTGAGATGATTTCTTTTGCCGAGGACGTCGGGCGGCATAATGCACTCGATAAAGCCATCGGGAAGGTTTTTATCAATCGGAAACTGCTCGAAGCAACCCTCCTGGTTTTATCTTCGAGAATCAGTTACGAATTGGTTCAAAAAGCTGCCAGAGCGCGGCTCTCGATCATGATTGGAATGTCCAGGCCGACCACGCTTGCCGCCGAAATGGGGCGGGCGCTCAACATGACCCTTGCATGTACGGATAAGGAATCCGATTTGATCCTTTTCTGCGGCGAAAACCGCATCGTCCTCTAAGCCTTGCCGCGCAGACGTTGACCTGGTCGTATTGCCCGCCAATGGCGGCTGCCGGCCATAAACCACCGCGCCCTCCTGATGAACGATTGCCTCTAGACTAAACCGGATCGCCTTCCCAACGAAACCAGCATCGCACGACCCTCATGGTTACTTTTCAGGCGCCCAAAATTAAAGAAAAAAATAAATAAACTAAAATATTAATACAATAAAAATTAATTAAATTTTTATTGTATTTAATAATTATTTAGTGTAATATTTAAATTATGGGGCAGAAGAAGACGTTTTCCACACGCATCGACGATGATCTCCTGAAGGCGCTGAAGCACCTTGCCGTCGACGCCGAAAAATCGATCGGCGAGCTCCTGGAGGAGGCCATCGCGGAGCTGCTCCGGAAGTACTCCAAACCCAAGAAGTGAGAGAGGAGGGTGGCGATGCGAGCAAAAAAACTGAAGGAGTACGATGAATTTGAGGAAGGTTTTGATTCCCCCGAATTTCAATGCGGAGACGGAATCACCATGGAATGCGTTTGCCCCAAATGCGGAATGAGCCACCGCATGAAAATCCTTTGGGCGGGCCGGGGCCGGCCCAAGAAGTTCTGCCAGGCGTGCAAAATGTATATTGCCACGCTTGAGGCGGTCGAACTGCCGTGCGTGCCGGTGTCCATCAACCGGATTGTGGGATAACCTGGCGGGTTTCGGCCTTCGACGTTTGCCTCATTCTACGCGAAATACGGCGGCCCTAGTGGGGTCGTCGAACCACGGGGGGTGCCGCCGCGGTTTTACCGGCAGGCTTTCACCCCTGCGATCAAATCGAATTCCGCCAGCTGTTCGGCACCCTCACCGCCAGAACTTCTCCGCGAGCGCACTCAGCCGAATCCGAATACAGCCGGCACTGAAGCAGGGTCTTCTTGGATCCGGCTTCGGTCACGCGGGCACGCAGCGTCACCGGCCGGTCGAGGGGGGTCGGCCGCAGGTAGGTTACGTTCAGATTCGCCGTGACGCACCAGATGGAAGGGTCGGAGCCGATCTGGCGGTTTTCCATCCGGTAGGCGTTGGCGATGGCGGTGCAGACGCTGTGGCAGTCAATCAGCGTTGCGATGATACCGCCGTTCAGGAACTGGGGCGGACCCGCCGAATGGTGCCGTTCGGGCTGATAGATGCAGATCGACCCATCGCCTTCCCAGTAACTTTTTATCTTCAGCCCGCGGGGGTTGTGCGGTCCGCATCCGTAGCAGCGGTTGTCCGGTATTAAATCCTGGAAAGCGATCGGCTCCATGGCTGCTCTTTCCGTTTATCCTTTCGCCAGCATGCGTGCGAAGCGGGTCTGAATGATCTCTTCGGCTTCGGCCATGATGCGATCCAAAAGCTCCCGGCAGGTGGGGATGTCGCGGACCAGGCCGATGCACTGGCCGGCGGCCATCGTGGCTTTTTCCATCTCACCGTTCTCCAGCATTTCCTTGCCCAGCAGACCCGAGACGTAAGGGATGAGATCCTGGATTTGGGGGTTGCCGCGTTTTTCGATAGCGAGGACCTTGTCGGCGGCCGGGTTGTGAAGCACGCGTTCGGTGTTGCGCAGGCTGCGCATGATCAGGCGGGTATCCGTCTCGTTATGGCGGATGAGCGCCTGCTTCACATTTGCGTGCACCGGCGCCTCTTGAGTCGCCACGAAGCGCGTGCCCATGTTCATGCCGTCCGCACCCAGCGCCAGCGCCGCCACCAGACCGCGGCCGTCGCCAAATCCGCCGGACGCGATGATGGGAACGCCCACCGCGTCGCGGACCAGCGGAACGAGGACCAGGGTGGTGACGTCGTCTTCCCCGGGGTGTCCGGCGGCCTCGAACCCGTCAATGCTGATGGCGTCGCATCCGATCCTCTCGGCCTTGAGGGCGTGACGTACCGAGGTACACTTGTGGATCACCCGGATGCCGGCGGACTTGATCTGCGGCATATAGGGCTCCGGGTTGCGGCCAGCGGTCTCGATGAAGCGGATGCCCTCCTCGATGCACACGTTGATGAGCGCCGGGTAATCCGGCGGACGCAGCGTCGGCAGGAACGTCAGGTTGACACCGAAGGGGCTGCCGGTCATTGTCTTACACTTGCGGATCTCGGCCCGGAATTGTTTGGCATCGGGAAAGGTGAGGGCCGTCATGAAGCCCATGCCGCCCGCGTTGGCCACGGCCGATACGAGTTCGGCCGTTGCCACCCACATGAGGCCGCCCTGGACGACCGGCCGTTCGATGCCGAAGAATTCAGTGATCCGAGTTTTGATCATGGAGTCTTTCCTACGTCCGCATGCCACTTCCGCAGCCGGTGTCGAGGACGCGGCGGGCGGCTGAAGTCTGCGGCAGGGATTCATGCGCAGGACGGGTACCCTCCGCATCGCCGGGACTCTGGTGGGGCAGGCAGGTCATGCATGGCGAAGCATCCGGCCGGTGCTGAGATAGTGATTGAGCATTTTTTCGAGTTCCTCCATGCGGGTTGTGAAGGCCGCTTCATCTATGCCCCGAACGAATGCGTTGCCGTCCTCGTCCAGCCCGGTGATAACTTGGCTCCAATCAGCTTCGGTCTCGCCGACAGCGGTTTCACGCAGGCGGATCGTGTAACGGATGGCCCGGAGGGGGTTGACGCGCACGAACTCGATCAGCTGCGGCGGCTCGTAACGACAGACCACCCACGTATCCTGCGGGCCGTCGGCCGGAAAATCGGTCTTGAAGATGCAGTCCGGCTCCGCATAACCGGAGTCCGAATAGATCAAGCGGCATTGCCAGGTGTCGATCCAATCGTATTCGCGGATAGGGCAGAGCAGGGGAAAAACCCGTTTCGGCGCTGCCGCAAGCTTCATTCGGAAAGCTCGGCTTGCACGAAGCCCTTTCATGGATAACCTCTTCAGGCCGCTTTCGACGACTTCCGATCAAGAGCCGCCGGCGCGGGATGCATGCAGCTTTAAAGGATGGGCACGGACGGACGAAACAAGGTGTCAAGGTTTCAGGTCCGGCTTGAATGCCCGGTTGAGTCGCGGATCCATTATGGCCTCGTAGCCGACCAGCCTGGCGATGACCTGCTGTTCGGGGTCCAGGAAGGTGAAGTCGCCCCGCATCTTTTTCGGAGTGTCCTCCCGAATCTCCAGCACGATTTTGACTCCTTCCGCCGGATAGGACGGCCGGAACTGGCGGTAGGAGGCGGCATGACTGGGCAGGGAGACGCATCCGTACTGCTCATAGCACCAGAGGCTCGCCATCTGGAAGGCCGAGTCGAGCACGAGCGGGTCGCACAGCCACGAGTGGCGCAGCGGAGTGGCGATCCAGTGCGCCGGGGCGGGGGCGCCGGCTACCTCCGCCACCATGCCGTTCGACGTGCAACATTGAACCCAGCGCAGTCCCTGGAGGTGGCTCCCGTGAAAGAGGATCTTCTCGTAGATCTCAGCCGCCGAACGCGGGTAGTGATTGCAGGAAAGCTCCGCCGGCAGCCGGAAGGCCGGGGGGCTGGAATAATCATCGGTCAAGATGGCTCGCGCCCGGGAGTGCAGGACGTTTTTCCCCTGGCTCAGGCCGTTGCGCAGTTCTAGATCCACCTCGGAAAAACCTTTTTTTCTCCGGGCTTTTCCGGCCAGGACGCGAATCCGCATCGGTTCGGCGTCCAGACGGATGCCCTTCAGAATGCGCAGTTCTTCGAGTCCATGCAGCAGCATGCCGGGGTTTTCGTGCAGTGCGCCGTGAGCGAACCACTCGGCCATGAGCGCCATGGGAACGACGGCTTTGCCGTCGATGACGTGCGAACGGAGCACCGGGTGGTTTTCGAGGTCGATCTCGCGCTCGAAAAGCAGAGCCAAAGCCGTCTGATGCGCCTGAGTGGCGGTCTCCGCCTGGATCGGATTCAAGGTCCCGCCAATCACCACCTCCGCCGGGGCGCCGGTTGCGCGGCCGAGCTCGCGCAGCAGGGAGAGGGCGCCGTCGGACGCCGGCAGGAGGGTGACTCCCTGGCGTTCGAATTCACGCTTGATGGAAGGCGTGACCATGCCGCATTCCCACGGTCCCCAGTTGATCGATACGACCCGGCAGTCTGGCCGGTGCCCAGCCTCCGCCCACGCTAGCTTGTTGAGGGCCTCATTCGCCATGGCGTAATCGGCTTGGCCCCGGTTGCCGATGCGGGCCGTGACCGATGAGAATATGACGATGGTTTTGAGTTCGTCGTCGGCCACGGCATCGAGCAGCGCTAGGAATCCTTTGAGCTTGGTGTCGAACACCCGTTCGAACTGTTCCATGCTCTTGGCGCCGATCAGGCGATCTTCGAGGACGCCGGCGCCGTGGATCAGCCCGCGGATGGGCCCGAAACGAGAGCGTGCATCTGCCAGCGCGGATTGGACCTGCGCGCCGTTGCGAACGTCGACCGCGTAATAGGCGACTGCGGCACCGGCCGCGCGGATGGCGTCGAGCGTGCGAGTCACTTCCCGACCGGCCAGAAGCTGTTTCAGACGGCGTTCGACCTCAGCCGGCGTGGCGGAAGCCGCAGTGAACTCGGTTTGCAGCAGAGCCTTCTTGATATCGGCCTCATTCTCCATGCCGTACATCCATTCCGGTTCGGGGTCCGGCTCGGGCGTGCGGCCCAAGAGAATGAGAGCCGGCCGCACCCGGCGGGCCAGCTCCACGGCGCAGGCCGCCGTGATGCCGCGCGCGCCGCCGCTGATCACGACCGCATCGTCTGGCTGCAGATGGATGTCGCCTTCGGGATACTCCTGCGGGACGAGCACCGGCACGCTGCGGGAGGTCGCGGTCAAACCGATTTCGACCGGGCCGCGGTTCATGGCCTCCCGGATCAACGCACGAGCGGCAAGGCGCAGATCCGTCCAGCCGGGGGCGAGGTCCACGGCATGGCAGATTACCTCCGGCCACTCCGCCGCCGCAGTCTTGGCCAAGCCGGCCAGCGCCCCTTGAATCGGGTTTGCGACCGGCTGCGCGCTGAAGCCGAAGGCACCGTCCATGCGGGTGACCGTGGTGAAAACAGCTGCCTGCTGTTTGGCCGATTCCAGAAGATCGGCCGCGATGGCGTGGGTCAGTTCAAAGGCGTTCTTGAGATCCGCTTCCAGGGTTTTTGACGTCGGATTCTGAATGATGACGAGGCCGGCGGCCGGCGGCAGATCTCTTTTGAATTTCAGAATGTCGGCCGATACCAGGACGGCATGGATGCCCATGTTTCCGAATTCCGCCAGCACCGCCTGGGCGAGCCCCGTGCGGTCGTCGGTGATGAATACCCTGCGGCCGCTGGGAAGTGAGGCCGCTGCAGGCTCCAACGCGGGGGCCGGCTCCAGCATCACGACCTGGCGCAGGGCGAGTCGGGCGGCGGGATGCTCGGCCACTCCCCCACCAGCCGGCGGCGGCTCCTCGTCATGAGGTGCAGCCGGAACCGGCCGGGTTGCTGGGGTCGCATCGGCGGCCGGAGGCGAACCGCTGAAGTGGTCAATGATCCGGCCCAGGGTGTGCAGCCGTCCCATGTCCTCGGGCGCGATGGCCGGCAGGCCGGGAAGCTTCTCTTCGAGGGCGGAGAGGATTTCCACGCGTTTGATGGAGTCGATGCCGAGGTCGGCTTCGATGTTCATGTCGAGTCCGAGCATCTCGGCCGGATAGCCGGTAAGCGTGCTGACCACGTTCAGCAGCGACTGCGTGAGTGCCTCGCGGCCGACGCTGTTCGTCGGGGAGGGTTCAGCAGGGAAATGCGGTGCGGCGGCGGGTTGATTTTGAGACCGGGGACCGGACAGAAAATTGATGATCTGGCCGAGGGTCTGGAGCCGTCCCATGTCCTCGGGCGCGACGGCCGGTAGGCCGGGGAGCTTCTCTTCGAGGGCGGAGAGGATTTCCACGCGTTTGATGGAATCGATGCCGAGGTCGGTTTCGATATTCATGTCGAGTCCGAGCATCTCGGCCGGATAGCCGGTCAACTCGCTGACGACGGCCAGCAGAACCGCTTCGAGCCCGGAGCGCGTGGCCGGAGAGTCGGTTGCCGGCGGCAGTGCGGACGGGATCGCGGTGTGATCCGTCGGTTCGGAAGCCGCCACGAGCGCCGGGTCGGCGGGCCGATCGGCCGGGGGTCGAAGCGCTAAAACGGTCGGCTGTGAAAATGAGTCTGCCGGTGCTTGAGCGGATTCGCTCGATTCGGGCCGCCTGAGTTCTTTCGGGCTGCCGCCGGGAAGTCCCGCCAGCTGGCTCGTATTTCTGACCAGTTCAAGCAGCACGCGAGTGGCTTCACTCTGGGTTTCGAGGAACTTCTCGTGGGCCTGGGCGGTCTGGAGCTGGATGGCCTGAATCGCCTTAAGCCCCTCCTGGACCGACCGCAGCGCATCCGTGACGGAGTCCGGATTGGCGTTGATGTTTTTCACCATGATGTCTTTGCGATGGGGTGGAATGTGGCGTGAGCGGAGCGGTGCTTCTATTGCGGATGGCCGGTCCGGCGCGCCAATTTGAGACAATGCCCGACGTTGGCGGGCGGCCGGCTCCGGCGGCTCGGACTTGCGAAAGTTGGCACCGGCAATCGGGATGCGCATGCGGGTTTCTTCCGCCGGCGGCTGGGGGGATTCCCAGTTTTCCAGACGGACCGGATAACCGAGGGCCGCCAGATGGCACAGCGCCCTCGCCAGGTCGGCGAGGCCGGCGCGCCGGCCGTTCGATCCGTCCAGCGCGAGCGCTTGAAACGGTCGGTCTTTGAGAATGGCGGAGACCAATCCGGTCAGAATGCTGCGCGGGCCGACCTCCACAAACGTGCGAACGCCGGCGTCGTACATGGCCTCGATCTCGCCGACGAAGTCGACCGGTTGCAGCATGTGTCCGGCGAGCAAGCGGCGCGCCGTTTCGGGATCTTCCGGATAGGGACCGCCGATGGTGTTGGAAAAGACCGGGATGGGACCCGTCCGAATGCGGGCGTCCTCAAGGGTTTTCAAAAACGCCTTTTGGGCGCCGCTCATCAGCGGGCTGTGGAAGGCACCGCCCACCGGGAGCTGCCTCAGCGCATATCCGTTTTGCCTGCACAGCGCTGAAACCTGCGCGATCGCTTCCGGTGATCCGGACAGCACGCCTTGATCGGGCGCGTTGCGGTTGGCCAGGACCACCGGAAGGTTCGAGCGGGCAATCAGCTGCGCCTGCTCGGCGAGCGGCGCCCGCACCGCCAGCATGGCGCCCGGTTCGGCATGGGCCATGGCGCGACCCCGGGCGGCTGCCAAATCCAGGAAGTCGGCTTCGTCGATCCAACCGGCCGCGCATAGGGCCGTTAACTCACCGAAACTGTGTCCGGCGACGGCATCTGCTCCGACGCCGAACTCTTCCAGCACGCGCCACACGGCCAGACTGACCGCGCCGATGGCCGGCTGGGCCGCGTCTGTCGCCCGTAGGGCGTTTTCCGGCGCTTCGGTTTCGGTCCCGGTGGGGGGGTAGATCAAATGGCTCAGCGGCCGGTTGAGCGGTGTGCGGCGATCGGCGTTCTCCAACACCGTCATGGCGGCCGGGAACCGGCAGATCAGATCCCGGCCCATGTCCGTATATTGGCTGCCCTGGCCGGGAAACAGGCAAGCCAGTTTGCCGCGTTGCGCCGGACCTCCGAAGAACGCCTGGGGCAGTTTGAAAAAATCCCTGCGGCTATGCGATGCGAGCGCTTCTGTCGTCCGCTGCAGATCGGTGCGAACTTGGCTCGGATCCTCGACCACGTGAAGCAACCGGAACGGGTGGCGTGCGTCGAAGCGGGTCCGGGTCCGAGCGGCGGCCCGGGCCCAGTCCGATTCGGGGAGCGGATCAGCCAGAGACTGTCTGAACGCGGTGATGGACTGCAGGAGGCCTTCGCGGTGATCCGCCGAAAAAGCGAGAATCTGGACCGAACCGTCCCAGGCGATGCACGGTTTAGCGGAGCGGTGCTCTTCCAGCACCAGGTGGAAGTTGCTCCCGCCGAAGCCGAAGGCGCTGACTCCCGCGCGCCGGGGATGCCCGTCGGCCGCCAGCCAGGGCCGGGTGCGGGTGTTCAGGTAAAACGGCGAAGACTCGAATTCCAGAGCGGGATCCGGCTCGTCCGCTTTGAGGGTGGGCGGCAGAACTTTGTGGTAAACCGCCAGAGCGGCCTTGACTAAACCGGCGGCGCCGGCCGCGGCCTTGGTGTGTCCGATCATGGATTTGACCGAACCCAGGGCGCAACGCTTGCCGCTGCCGGCGGTGTTGCCCATGACCTGGCAAAGCGCCTGGAACTCGACTTTGTCGCCCACGCGCGTGCCCGTGCCGTGCGCCTCCACCAACTCGACGGTGGCCGGGTCGATTCCGGCCGCGGCATAGGCGGTTTCAAGGGCCTGGACCTGGCCCTCGATGTGCGGCGCGTAAATGCTTTGCGACCGGCCGTCGCTGGCCGAACCGAGGCCCTTGATGACGGCATAAATGCGATTGCCGTCGCGCTCGGCGTCCGCCAGGCGTTTCAAGACCACCAGCCCAATGCCTTCGCCCAGCACCGTGCCGTCGGCGTTTTTCGAAAACGGCCGCGCGTCGCCGGTGGGCGAGAGGATCTGGGTCTTGGCGAAGCACATGTGCATGAAAATGTCGTTGAGCGTATCCACGCCGCCGGTGATAACCAGGTCGCTGCGTTCCGAAGCGAGCTCCAGCAGCGCGAGGTGCAGGGCGGCAAACGAGCTGGCGCAGGCGGCGTCCACCACGCAGTTGGTCCCGCTCAGATCCAGACGGTTGCTGATCCGGCCGGCCACTACGTTTCCCAGCAGCCCCGGGAAGGAGCTCTCCTGCCAGGACACATAGGAATCGGCGATGTTGCGGATGACCTGCTCGCAGCGTTCGCCATCGATGCCGGCATTCTGAAGCGCCCGGCGCCATTTGGGGAAACCAAGCCGGGAACTCAGCGGTATGACCAGCTCCTGGGTGCCGGTGACGCCCAGGATGACGCTGGTACGTCGGCGTTCCATCGGCAGTCCCGCATCCTGCAGAGCCTGCTTGGCGGCGGCAAGCGCCAGCAGCTGAGAGGTGTCGGTCGCCTCCAGCGAGGACGGGGGAATGCCGAATTCGGAGGGGTCGAAGTCGATGGGGGGAATGAATCCCCCCCGGGTGCAATAGACCCGGTCGGGGGTACGTGGGTCAGGGTCGAAATAATCCTCTTTCGACCAGTGGGTCGAGGGGACTTCCGAAATGGCGTCCAGCCCCTGAAACAAAAGCCTCCAGTAAGCTTTCAATCCCGATGACTTCGGAAAGAAGCAACTCATCCCGATGATGGCGACGGGGGAGGAATTTTCCTTCATGCTCACTCAGGCTGCCTGATCCATGAATTTATGCAAATAATAAGCGCCCGGGCTCGGCCGTTGACCGATGAATCGCGGGAGCCCGGCTGCCGGAAGTTAAAACCAAATAATCTATATAGATAATTGCCGCAAAAATTTCAAGATCAAGCTTCAAAAATATGCCTGCGTCAGGATGACGCGTCGATCCGTTTGCGGATCTCCGCCAGTTCCAGCGGTCGAACGGATACAGCGCTGCCGGGAACCGCCAGTCCCTGGGCGCGCAGCCAGTTGGCTCGGGTGACGACGGCGGCGCCGTAAAGCAGGTTCATCGCCACGGTCACCGTTCGGCGGTTTTGCGGGGTTTCCAGGAAGCTGCCCTTGGCCCATTGGTTGAAGGCCCCGATAGCCGGCCCGCACCAAATCTGATAGTCGATCCGGCGGGTCGGCTCGCCTTGGATGGCCCAGTTGGAGGATCGTCCGAGGTAGGAGCGGAATACCAGAGCCATTTTATGTTTGGGATCGGTGCGGGCGCGCTCGACCTGTTTCGGGTCGCGCTGCATGAAGAACCGCTGAGTCTGCTCCCATGCCTGATCGAACGAACAGCGGAAGAAATCACGCTCCAGAGCTTCACGCTGTTTGACGGGGATCTGGTCATAGCTGTCATGCGCCGTGAATAGCTCGTATAGCTTGGCGGCCCGGTAAGGGAACAGGGTTCCACGCTTGAGCACCTGGACTTTCACGCCCAGTTCAAACATGTCGGCCGCCGGCGCCATGGCGACATCCGCCTGCCCGGCTTCGGCCAGCATGGCGCACACGGCTTCGGAGGTGCCGGCTTCGACACAGCATTGGTTGACGGACCCCGTGAGCACATAGGCGGCGCCAAGAGCGAAGGCGGCCGCCGTGGACTCCGGAGTGGCAATCCCGCCGGCCAGCCCCACGCATGGCGGCCGCACGTAGGCATGACGTGCCGACACCTCATCCCGCAGCGCCAGCATCGTCGGCAAAAGCGTCAGCGCCGGCCGATTGTCGGTGTGTCCGCCGGAATCGGCTTCGGCCGTCAAATCGGCCGCCAGGGGAACGGACGCGGCCAGGGCGGCTTCCTCGGAGCTGATGCGCCCGAGTTCCACCAGCCGGGCCAGGTGCTTTTCGGCCGGCGGCGCCAGGAATTTGCGCGCGACTTCCACCCGCGACACCTTGGCGATGAGTTGGGTGGGGCAGACGATCCGCCCGTCGATTGCGCGGTGAATGCCCTTGGCGCGGAGATAAACCAGAGGCAGATTGGGTTCCACATAGGCCGAGGCGCTGACCAGCCGGACGCTGCGTCTCAGAAAAAGCTCGGCCAACGCCATTTCCAGTTCGGGGTTTCCGGGGCTGTGGATCAGGTTGACTCCGAAGGGGATTTTCGGAGCTTCGATCTGGAGGCGGGCGACCGCCTCCTCCACCTCCGGCACCATCAGGCCGCCGGCTCCAAAGAATCCCACCATGCCGGCTCGGCCCGCTTCTGCGACCATGCGCACCGAGGTGATGCCGTTGGCCATTTCACCGGCGACATACGCATAACGCAGGCCATGGGTGGTCTTGAACACGCAATCCCCGAGCCCCTGAGGATGAAGGGGCGGTACAAAGGCGCGCAGGGGCATGCCCCTGCCGGCCGCACCGGCGCCTTCGCACAGCTCGGCGGTACCGCTCTGGCTGACGGCGAGTCCGTGCGGGTGTTCGATCACGTAGATCGGACGGGTCACGTTCAGCAACGCCGCCTGAACCGAGGCGTCAAACGGCTCCGGTGGCGATTCCCCCGCATGCCAGCAGCCGATGTTTATCGAAGGGTTCGGATGGGTCATTCGGATCAATTTAGAAATAGGCCCTCCCAGCGGGAGGAAGCCTTTTCGTCCGACACACTTAGGTGAAAGCCGGCGCCCCTGTCAAGAACCTGTTTCATCCCCTGGGGTGGAATTTGCGGTGCAGCTCCCTGAGCCGGTCTTTGGTGACATGGGTGTAGATCTGAGTGGTGGAGATATCCGCATGCCCGAGCATGACCTGTACCGCCCTCAGATCGGCCCCACCCTCCAGAAGGTGGCTGGCAAATGAATGCCGCAGGCTGTGAGGGGTGACCGTCTTGATCAGCCCGGCGCTCGTTGCATACTGACGCAGCAGTTTCCAGAAGGCCTGGCGGGTCATGGGCCGGCCGGCGCGCGCCACGAACAGGTAGGGGCTGGCGTGTTTCCGCACCAGACGTCCGCGGGCGTGTTCGAGGTAGAAAAGGATCTTTTCGCGGGCGTACTGCCCGATCGGTACGACCCGCTCCTTCGATCCTTTGCCCAAGACCCGCACAAAACCGGCATCCAGATGGACATCCTGGATCTTTAGGCGAGTGAGCTCCGACACCCGCAACCCTGCCGCATAAAGAACCTCCAGCATGGCCGCATCCCGGATTCCCTGGGGCGAGCGGGTGTCGGGTGAATTCAACAGGCGCCGCACCTCATCCACGCCGAGGACGTCCGGAAGTTTAAGGGTGGTCTTGGGCATGTCGAGCAGCTTGGCCGGATCAAGGGCGAGGAGCTTCTCTTGGACCAGATAGCGGTAAAAGCCCCTCAAGGCGACCAGGTGCCTGGCACGGGAGCGCGCTCCGAGTCCTTCCGTGCGCAGCTGGATCAGATGCTTCAGGAGCAGGGGCGTGTCTTCCTCTGAAACCCTGCTGCAGCCGTTTCGGTCCATGAAGTCCGTAAATCGCAACAAGTCGCTGCTGTACAATTCAAGCGTGGCCTGTGAAAGCCCTTTCTCCACCAGAAGGTAATTGAGAAACTGGTCGATCAACGCTGTAATTTCGAGGGCAGGTGGACTCATGACGCCACGTACTCCAGTTCTTCCGTGCTGACAGCGACGCTGCATTTTGTCGACTGGATTGAATTATAACACCGTTCGCACGATTTTGGCCACATGCGTCACACGCATCCCGCGCATTCGGAGGGATAAATGATCCGGATTCAGTTGGCAAACTATTGACAATAAGTTTAGTCAAATTTAAAAGCAGAAGATCATTTCAGTATGAATGGAAATACCATGCACGACCGGCGATGGCGTGGAACCCCAATCCAAGTGCCCGACGATCCATGTGGAAGGGCGCTTTCTTTTTGAAAGGAGAATCTGCATGAACCTGCACCGCCCGAATGCCAATGACGCTCTGCAAACCGCTAACCGCTCCCGGAATGTGGCTCCCCAGTCGGGGATCTGCAGCCGCTGCATCGACGGCTGCCGCGGAAACTGCGACTTGTTCCGAGCGACCTTCCGGGGCCGCGAAGTCCTCTATCCGGAGCCCTTCGGCAACGTCACCGCCGGAGCCGACAAGGACTACCCGGTGGACTACTCGCATCTCAACATCATGGGCTATGCGTTAGGGGCCAAGGGCGTTGAGGCCGACCCGGACAAGGCGACGTTTCCGAGTGTCAACACCGACACCCGCTTCGGCGCCGAGCCTCAGGTCAAGATGAAAGTCCCGATCTTCACCGGCGCCCTGGGAAGCACCGACATCGCCCGCAAGAACTGGGAGCACTTTGCGGTGGGTGCGGCCATCAGCGGCATCAGCATCGTCTGCGGCGAGAACGTATGCGGCATCGACCCCGAACTGGAGTTGAACGGCGACGGTAAAGTCGTAAAATCTCCGGAAATGGATCGACGGGTGCGTGAATACCGCCGCTTTCATGAGGGCTACGGCGACATCTTGGTGCAGATGAACGTGGAGGACACGCGGTTGGGGGTGGCCGAATACGCGATCGACAAGCTGGGAGTTGAGACTATCGAGCTCAAATGGGGGCAGGGCGCCAAGTGCATCGGGGGGGAGATCAAGGTCAATTCTCTGACACGCGCCCTCGAACTCAAAAAGCGCGGTTACATCGTCACCCCGGATCCCGAACTTCCCGCGCACCAGGCGGCGTTCAAGGCCGGCCCCTTGAAGCAGTTCGAGCGGCATTCGCGGCTGGGGTTCATCGATCAGGAAGGGTTCATGAAGGAGGTTGAACGGCTGCGCAAACTAGGCGCCCGGCGTGTCACGCTCAAAACCGGGGCCTACCCCATGCGTGAACTCGCCATGGCCATCCGCTGGTCGAGCGATGCCGGGATCGATCTGCTGACCATCGACGGCGCGCCGGGCGGAACCGGCATGAGCCCGTGGCGTATGATGACCGAATGGGGCATTCCCTCGATCTATCTGCATGCCATGGCCTACGATCTCTGCTCGCGCCTGGACGCTCGGGGCCGGCCGGTTCCGGACATCGCCTTCGCGGGCGGATTTTCCTCCGAGGATCATGTCTTCAAAGCGCTCGCCCTGGGTGCGCCCTATTGCAAGGCGGTTTGCATGGGCCGGGCACTGATGATCCCCGGGATGGTGGGCAAGAACGCGGAGAAATGGCTGCGCGGGGAAGACGAAGGCCTTCCGAAAAGTGTTTCGCGCTATGGGATGACCAAAGAGGAAATCTTCATGAACTACGAGGTCCTTAAGGAGAAATACGGCGCGGAAGTGGATAAATTCCCGCTAGGGGCCATCGGCATCTTCAATGCGACCGACAAGCTCCGGGTCGGTCTGCAGCAGTTGATGGCGGGTACGCGCAACTGGGCCCTGAAGCACATCAGCCGGCAGGACCTCTTCGCGCTGAGCGAGGAGTGCGCCAAGGTCACCGGACTGCCTTATGTGATGGAAGCCTTCCGGGAAGAGGCTCTGGCCATCATCGATGCCTGAACTCGAGAACCAACATCGCATTCATGCAAAGGAGAATTCCCATGCTGGACATATCGAGAATACTGTCGTCGCGCGACCCGGGCGAGAAGGAATATCATCAGGCGGTCCGTGAGGTGCTCGAATCCGTAGCGCCGGTGCTCGATCGACATCCGGAGTACCGCCGCGAGGCTATCCTGGAGCGCCTGATCGAACCGGAGCGCGTCATCCTCTTCCGGGTGCCGTGGATGGACGACCACGGACAGTCCCGCGTCCATCGCGGGTTCCGGGTGGAGATGAACAGCGCCATCGGGCCTTACAAGGGCGGCCTGCGGTTCCACCCCTCCGTGAATTTGAGTATTTTGAAATTTCTCGCCTTCGAGCAGGTGTTCAAGAATTCGCTCACCACCCTCAACATGGGCGCCGGGCAGGGCGGATCAGACTTCGATCCCAAGGGCAAGTCGGACCACGAGGTCATGCGTTTCTGCCAGAGCTTCATCTCCGAGCTGTTCCGCCACATCGGCCCTTACACGGATATTCCCGAAGGTGACATCGGCGTGGGCGCGCGTGAGATCGGCTATCTCTTCGGCATGTACAAAAAGCTGCGCAACGAGTTCACCGGGGCCTTTACCGGCAAGAGTTTGGACTGGGGCGGGAGTCTGGTCCGGCGGGAAGCCACCGGCTACGGCCTGGTCTATTTCGCTGCGGAAATGCTGGCTGCCCGCAACCAGAGCATAGCCGGCAAGGTGTGCCTGGTGTCGGGTGCCGGCAACGTGGCCCAGCACACGGCCGAGAAGCTGATCGAAATGGGCGCCAAGGTGGTCAGCCTTTCGGATTCGTCCGGTTACATCTATGACGAGGAGGGTCTCGACCGCGGGAAGCTGGAGTTCGTGAAGCGGCTGAAAAACATCCGCCGGGCGCGGATCGAGGAATACGTCGATAAATACTCTCAGGCAACGTTCGTGGAGAGGCTGTCGGGTCTCGACCACAACCCGCTCTGGAGTCTGCGGGCCGACTGCGCCTTCCCCTGCGCCACGGAGAATGAAATCAGCAGAAAGGATGCGGAGCACCTGACGGCCAACGGCGTCGGCTTGATTGCGGAGGGCGCCACGATGCCCTCCACGCCCGAGGCGGTGAAGGTGTTCCTCGATCAGCGGGTTCTTTACGCGCCCGGCAAGGCGGCCAACGCCGGCGGGGTCGCCGTGTCCGGTCTGGAAATGGCCCAGAACAGCATGCGGCTGAACTGGTCGCTGGACGAGGTGGACAGCCGTCTGAAGATGACCATGAAACGCATCCACCGCACCTGCCTCGATGCGGCTGCGGAATACGGCATCCCCGGCAATTATTTGGCCGGGGCCAACATCGCCGGCTTTCTCAAAGTGGTCAATGCCATGCTGGATCAGGGGCTGGTGTGAGCCGGCGGGCCCGGCTGGGCTTAATAGATAGTCAGCCAGAGCAGCCGGACGGGCTCTGAGCCCGCGTTTTCCCACTGCTGTGGCGTTTCGCGGCCGAGATAGATGGTGTCGCCGGCTGCCGCCGTTTGAGCGATGCTGCCGATCGTCAGACGGACGCTTCCGGACAGCACGTAACCGATCTCGGGTGCCTTGGCGTGCGTGAAATGGCCGGATAGTGTCCGCTGAGGCGGGATTTCGATCAGATACGGTTCGGCGGCGAGTCCGGTTTTCCCCGGCGTCAATACCCAGGCGGAACAGTCGCCGGAAGCCGAGCCGGAAAGCTTTGCGGGCAAGGCTTCCGACTTCATGAAGACCACTTTTCTGGTTCTCCGGGGGGATTCTCCCAGAAGCGATGAAATCTCCGTCGATAAAATCTCGGCCATCCGATAGAGGGCCGGAAGCGAGGGGAAGATGAAATTGCTTTCAATCTGGGAAATGGTGCTCGGCGTGACGCCTACCTGGCGGGCCAGCTCGGTCTGGGAAAGTCCTTTTTGCAGGCGCAGCGCCTTAAGGCGGTCCCCCAGATCGTAAGGCCCCGATGCGCGGTTCTGGGACTCGAAGCGCACCTCCGTAGCGCGGGTCAGGAAAGCGAGCGGCTTGTTCAGGGATGCCGTGGCCTGCCGCTCGGCTTTGATGATGGTCATGAAGGTCTTGCCGCGTTTGACCGAAAGGTCCACCACCACCTGGGCGATCTGGTTGATGCTGGATTTCAAGCGCGGCGTGTGCGCCGCCTTTTCGATCAACCAATAGGCGATCGTGTTCAGCTCGTACAAGCGCGGGCAGGCCCGGGAGTAGAAGCGGATGACATGCTCCTCTCCGCCCCAAAGCTCCTGCATGCCCGTCAAACTTTCGAAAACCAGACGCACATCGCCCCTGGCCGCATGGACGGCCTCATAGAGGACGTCCGAGAAATGCTTCGGCTGCTGGGGTTGGTCCAAACAGATCAAGCGCGCGCGGTCTGCGGTCGATCGGCGCCGATAGAATTGCAGGAAGACATCGGCCCCTGCTCCTTTGCCGTGGGTGAACCCATCCATAACCGTCAACGCCGGCGAGGTGGACAAGCGACCCAGTTTGTCCATGAGATTCTTGGGGGAACGATCGAAGCTGACGTAGATTACCGGCTGACTGCGAGCATCGGCAGCCTCGATCAGGTTGAAGCAAAAAGCAGGAGCGAGGCTGCCGGCATCGTCGTACCAGACGACATTGTCGCCGATGAAAAGACCGCCCAGAATCTGGTCCAGCTGGGGAATCCCGGTGCTCTCCGGCGACGGACGAACGGCCTCGCTCACGTTCCTGCCTCCTGTTCGTTGGGATGAAACCGGCGCTAACGGTATGCGAATCGCCCATCTCTGTCAATCGTTTCGAGCCGTTCCCCAGACCGTCAATGGGCTTTTTCACAGCTCCGGCCGGCGATAATTCTTTTGACATGCGTCTCCTTTTTATCCAGAATGATACAGGGCGGCATAACCTTTTCCGTCATGCGGAGGACCGTTGAAATTCAAAGCGGCTATTTTCGATCTGGATGGGACCCTACTCAATACGCTGGATGACCTGGCCGATTCCATGAATTGCGTTCTCGAGCGCAATCGCTTGCCCAGCCACGAATCGGAGACATACCGATATTTTGTTGGCGACGGCATCGAAATGCTGGTGCGACGCGCACTGCCGTTTCAGGTCGCCGGCGCGGGCGAGCTGGAACGCTGGGTCCGAGAGATGAAAGCCGAGTACGCCCGGCGATGGCTCTGCCGGACCCGGCCATACCCCGGCGTCCCGGAGATGCTGAATGCGTTTGCGGCCGCCGGGGTGGCCATGGCCGTGCTCTCCAACAAACCGGACGATGCCAGCCAAGTCATCGTCCGGGCGCTGCTTCCGGATGCCGGTTTCCGAATGGTGTTGGGGGCGACGCCCGAAAGGCCGAAAAAGCCGGATCCATCGGCCGCTCTGGAAATTGCCGCACGCCTGGGTATTCCTCCGCACGAAATCCTGTTTGTCGGGGACACGCCCATCGATATGCAGACCGCCTGCGCGGCCGGCATGTTTCCGTTGGGGGTGCTGTGGGGATTCCGGCCCGCTGAACAGCTGATCGCCGCCAGCGCCCAAATGCTGGTGTCACAAGCCTCTCATTTGATTCCCTGGATCGCTCCCGCAGAAATGATTACCAACTGACGAAGGATGGAACGCCGGTGCCGATCGGCCTGCAAGCCCTTCCCGAGTGCCTATGCAACGAGGGTGGAAGAAAGCGAGGCGGATTACCGTTCCGGTAACATGCGAGCAATCGTCAAGAGGTATCCAATCGACTTCCCCGCGGTCGGACCTACGTGCGCAATGGCTCGGTGATCGACCTGCAGATCGAGGCCGGCCGCGTGCGCGCGCTCGTCAGCGGCTCGAACATCTACGAGGTGGACATCAGATCAAGCCTCTCGCGAAGCCGCGCTGGACCGATATCAAGTGCCGCTGCGCGGGCCAGATCGGCTCGCTGGTGGAGGTTCTTAAAGGCTCCATCTCGAAGGGCGTGATGGAGATCGTGACCCGCAAGGGCGAGGGGCTGTTTCCCTCTCCCCAGGGAGATTGTGCTGAGCTGCTCGTGTCCGGACTGGGCGAGCATGTGCAAGCATGTGGCGGCCGTGCTCTGCGGGGTAGGTGCGCGCCTGGACCGTGCGCCCGAGATGCTCTTCACCTTGAGAGGCGTCGATCCGGCCGAGATGGTGTAAGCGGCCGTCGAGCAGCCGTCGAAGGCCGGCAAGCCTCGCAAGAGCCGGGTCCTCGCTTCCGAGGACCTGTCATCGGTCTTCGGCATCGATATAGACATAGACGGTGTCTCGAAAGGGGCGCAGCATCTCCGGCACGGCGCAAGCGGCCCGCGGCAAAGACCCAGAAGACAGTCAAGAAGCCGCAAAAGCGCTCCACTACCGGCCCAAAGCTAAATCTTGCACCAAGCCAGGCAAGAAAACAGCCGCGAAGTAGAAGCTTTTTTCTGCTCAAACACAACTTTTTGATCAAAGCGCAGATTGAGTGATGCTCTGTTCATTATTGATTGTTGCCTTGGCCCGAACGCAATTCACAAAAACAATAAAATCTGTGTTAGAACAACTTCAACTGCTCGCCATTTGGAGTGACTACCGGGAACTTTCTGACGATCGAGAGGTTGTCCTCTGCTTCCGCGCGATAGACTTACGCCGTTCAGCATCAGATACAGGCAAGCGAATCCTTCCTTAAAGCCGCGGCTGAAAGCGTAGTCATATGACAGGAACGCTGGTGAAAAGTTGACGTATCCTCTTCGCGCACTAGTGGTAGAGCAGCATATAGGTGACCTGGGCCACAGCCACCGGCTGGCTCTTCGCGTCGAATAGGTCGATGGCTACCGGGCAGAGGGTGCGGCCGAATTTGATGACCTGCGCCCGGGCGGTCGCGTCGGTCAGGCAGGGGGCAAGGAAGCGGATGTTCATGTCGGTGGTGGTCAGGCGGGTGTCGGCGCCGGTGCGGGTCAGGATCGCGAAGCAGGCGGTGCTGTCGGCGATCGTCATCAGCAGGCCGCCGTGAAACGACTCGAATACGCCGTCGTACTTCAGGCTACGCGGGGTGCGGGATTCGCAGAAGCCGTCGCCGAAGCGCATGATCTCCAGGCCCAGAGTGGCGACGATGGGGATGCGGTTGATCCGCGCGAAAAGGGCGTTTTGCAGTTCGGGATCCATCCGGCCGGCCGTTTGACCACTCAGCGCAGCACGTTGCGTGCGACGATGGTCTTCTCGACTTCCTTGGTTCCCTCGTATATCTCAAGAATTTTGGCGTCGCGGTATAAGCGCTGGACCTTGTATTCGTCGATGTAGCCGTAGCCGCCGTGCATCTGCAGGGCCTCGTCGGCGCAGTATACGGCGGTCTTGCCGGAGAACCACTTCGCCATGGCCACCAGACCGTGATCGAGCCTGCCGCGGTCCGCACCCCAGGCCGCTTCGTAATAAAGATTGCGGGAAGCGCGGATGCGGGTGGCCATTTCGGCGATCTTGAACTGGGTGGATTGAAACGCCGCCAGCGGCTGGCCGAACTGCACCCGGCCTTTGACGTGGCGGACGGCCTCCTCCAGGGCCGCGCGCGAGAGGCCCACCGCCTGGGCGCAGACATGCAGCCGGGTGTGGTTAAAGAACGCCATCAGCTGGGAAAAGCCTTCGCCCTCCACCCCCAGCAGATTTTCGGCGGGCACCCGCAGGTCCTTCAACACCAGCTCCGCCGTGTCCGATGCCCGAATTCCCAGTTTTCCATGGATTTTGATGGCTTTGTAGCCGGGCATGGCGGTCGGTACGAGGATGAAGCTGTGGCGCTTGTGGCGGGAGGGGTTCTCCGGATCGGTCAGGCAGAAGACGTTGATGTACGTGGCGGTGGTGCCGTTGGTGGCGAACATCTTGGACCCGTTGATGACCCACTCATCGCCGTCTTTCACCGCGGTCGTGACGGCCATGGTGACGTCGCTGCCGGCATCCGGCTCGGTGATGGCCGTGCCGATGATGGCTGCGCCCTCCGCCAGCTCGGACAGGACGGTTGTCTTCTGGTTCTCACTGCCGAACATTTGAATCAACTCGGCGCCGAAGGTGGCCGACAAAATCGCGGCCCCGATGCCCGGCTCCACCGCCCAGAACTCCTCGTTGATCAGGCAATGCTCCAGAAAGCCGTACCCGAGCCCGCCGTATTTCTTGTCGATGAAGACCCCTACGAAGCCGAGGTCGCAGGCCTTCTTCCACAGGCCGGGATCGAATGTCTCTTCGCGGTCGAATTCGCGGGCGCGCTCCGGAAACTCTTTGAGAGCGAAGCTGCGGGCTGCCTTGACGATGTCCTGCTGTTCCTTGTTGAGTAGAAAGTCCATGCCGTCCTTTCGATGGGCTTAATCAACCCTTGTCCCGCAAGGTCCGCTTCAGGATCTTGCCGGTTGCACTCTTGGGTAGTTCCGATACGAAATCCACCCGCGCCGGGGCCTTGTAAGCGGCCATGTGGCTGCGGCAGTATGCAATGATTTCTTCGCCGGTGGCTCCGGCGTCCCCTTTCAGGACGATCGCCGCAACGACCATCGGAACATCGGCAGAAACAGGATCATCCGGTCTTCGCGGGTGTAACCCGCATGGTGAACCGTGGCCCAGGCGTTGGAGATGACGTTGCCGTGTGAGAGCGTCGCCCCTTTGGGGAACCCGGTGGTGCCCGAGGTGTAGAGCAATACGGCAGGGTCGTGCGGATTCATATCCGCATGCGCACGTCGATCGGAAGCCTTTTCGATCCACTCATCCAGGGTGGGGTGCCCCTGTGCGTCCCCCTCGCATACGATGACCTGTTTTACGGTCGGGCAGTCCGCCAAAGGAATGTTGGGTAGCAAATCCCCGATCGTAAATAGCAAGACGGAACCGGAGTCGTTGAGGATATAGTTGAGCTCCTCGAATTTGTACATGGAGTTGACGGACAGCGCGATGGCGCCGGTTCTGACGGTGGCCAGGTAGCAGATGGCGAACGGAGGGATGTTCGGCAGGTAAAGCGCAACGCATTGGCCTCGGCCGACGCCGTTGGCGGTAAGTGCGTTGGCCAGGCGATCGATGCGGGCGCCTAAGTCCCGGTATGTCAACGAAGTGCCTTCAAAAAGGATGGCGGGCTTGTCCGGGAAAAATTTGGCAGCGCGATCGATATGCTGGGAAATGTTCATCGCTTCGTCTCCGATTTAGCCTGGTGTCTGACCTTCATACTTCCTTGCGGCGCTTTTCTTCATCCCGGATTTCGCGTCGCAGCAGCTTGCCGACCTTGGACTTGGGCAGCATGTCACGAAACTCGATGTAATGCGGTATTTTGTAGGGAGCCAGCGTGTTGCGGCACCACTTGATGAGGTCGTAGCCGCTGATCCCCTTAATGTCCTGCTTGAGCACGACGTAAGCCTTGATGCGTTCGCCCACTTTTGCGTCCGGCACGCCGACCACGCAGGTGGCCATGACGGCCGGGTGCTCCTGGAGCACGGACTCTACCTCCGAGGCGGAGATGCGATAGCCCTTGTGTTTGATGGTGTCCACCGTGCGGTCCACGAAAAACAGGTTGCCCTCCGCATCCATGGACATGATGTCGGATGTGCGATACCAGGTTTCACCGTCGATCTGCACGAAGGCGGCTGCGGTCTCCTCCGGCTTGTTGAGGTAGGCCTTCACCATATGGGGTGCCGATACCAGCAGCTCCCCGGGGTCTCCGATTCCGACCTCCTGGAGCCCGAGCGGATCGACGAGCTTGACCTTCTTGCTGGGCACCACCCGCCCCACGCTTTTCGGCGGGTTTTCGCGGTCCACCGGGCACATGGCCACACCGCCGCAGGTTTCGGTAGCGCCGTAGCCCTGGCGGATGGGGTGGCCGAATTTCTCCTGCCAACGCCGGCCCAGGTCGGTCGGCAGCACATCGCCGCCGCTGAAGCAGTATTCCAGGGAGCTGAGATCGTACTGGTTCAGGCGCGAATGCTCCAGGATCATGCGGTAGAGCGCCGGTACGCCGATCATGGTTCGGGCCCGAAACCGCTGGATGGCATCGAAGGCCGCATCCAGGTTGATCCGCGGTTGGATGATCAGGGATCCGCCCACGAGCAGGGCCGCCAAGCTGCAGGTCTGCCCCAGCACGTGAAAGAGGGGGGCGTTGCCCATGACCACGTTGTCCTCCGGGGCGAACAGCGGCGCGCTTACGCGGATCTGCTCGTCTGCGGACGCCAGGAAAAACGCATGCGAAATGGGCACCCCTTTGGGAAACTTCGTGGTTCCGCCGGTGTAAAGAATTTCGGCCGTGTCGCTGCCGCGGCGCGCGCCGGCTTCCGGGAGAGGCTTGCCGACGAAGCCCGCGATAAGACTCTGGAAGTTGTGGGCGGTTGCGCTGCGTTGGGTTCGGCCGCGCGGCACCACATCGAAGAGATAGCCGAAGGCCCGCTTCCAGGCGGGCAGCAAGTCGGCCATGTTGGAGAAGATGACTCGTTTCAACCCGGTCTGCGGCAGAGCGCTGCTGACATACCCGAAGTTCGTGTCGGCGCATACGATGGTTTCGGAGCCGCTGTCGTTGGCGATGTAGGTGATGTCGTGAGGCGTGTAAATCGGAGTAATCGGTACGGCCACAGCTCCGAGGCGCTGGAGCCCCATCCACGCCACTACCCATTGAATGCTGTTGGGGATGTAGAGCATCACTCTCTGGCCGGCGGTCACGCCAAGCCCCGCCAGGGCGGCGGCAAAGGCCTCGGCCAGCTGCTTGACGCGGCGATAGGAAAACCGGCTGCCCAGATAAATCACCGCCGGGTGGTCCCCGCGGCGCTCGGCGGTCGCGGCGAAGACAGAATAAATTGACTGCCTACTCAGGTCCAGCATGCCTGCCATCTTCACGGTGGGAGGAATTACTATAGAAATTCGAAATACGAATATCGAAATCCGAAACAAATACGAATATCGAATGACTCAAATCCGAAACGGTTTTCCAAGTTTTTTTATATTCCAAAGTAAGCTGATTTAACTTCCGGGTTTTCCATCAATTGGGCACCCGTGCCCGCCAGCGCGAGCATGCCGTTTTCGACCACATAGCCCCGGTCGATCACCGGCAGAACCGGCCGCGCGAATTGCTCGCTCAACAGAACCGTGATGCCGAAGCGCTGCTTCAGGCTGACCACGGCCTCCATGACGGACTGCTGCATCAGGGGGCTGAGCCCGAGCAGCGGCTCATCCAGCAGCAGCAGCTTTGGGTGCACCACCAGCGCCATGCCGATGGCGAGCATCTGCTGCTCCCCGCCGCTCATGAAGCCGGCTTTGCGCGCTTTCAGCCGCGCCAAGTGGGGGAACAATTCGAAAACGAAGGCGATGGTCTCCTTGACCTCTGCGCGCGGCCGCAGATAGCCTGCGATCCGCAGATTTTCCAGAACGCTGCTTTCGGGAAAGACGGGGTGCCGTTCGCGGGAGAGGACGATGCCCTTTTTGACGCGCTCGCTGGGGGGGCTCTCCGTGATCTCTTCGCCGTTGAACCAAACGCTGCCGTAGAGCGTGATACGCTCGCCGCCGCGGCGCTTTTCCTTGGTGCGCATGTCGATGATAAGCCCCGAGAGCGCGTTCATCAGGGTGGTCTTGCCGGCGCTGTTGGAACCGATCACGCCGACGATCTCACCCGCATGCACCTCCAGGCTCAGGCCGTTGATGGCCAGTGCGTTTTCGAAGAACACCATCAGCTCCCGCACCTCGAGCAAGGGCCGGACTTGGGCCGGGTCGGCACTTGGGGTAAACGTATTCACGCCTCGACTCCCAGGTAAGCCTTTTTCACCGCATCGCTGGCCATGACCTCTTGCGCCCGGCCCTCGGCGATTTTCTGGCCGAAATTGAGCACCACCACCCGGTCCGCGATCCGGAACAGCTCCTTCAGGCGATGTTCGATCATGATGATGCTCTTGCCTTCCAGACGCAGGCGCTCGATGATCGGGACGATGCTGGCCACTTCGGCCAGGCTCAATCCCGAAAAGAGCTCATCCAGGATGATCACGTCGGGTTTCAGCGCAATGGCTTTCGCTAGCTCCAGGCGTTTAAGATAGCCCTGCGGCAGAACGGCCGCGCTCTTGTAGGCCACCTGGGCATCGCGCTCGAAGCCGACCTCCTCCAAGAGGTCGAGGGCGACGGCATCGCGGTCGCCGTAACGACCGCCGGTCATTTGTTTGACCCTCGGCGAATAGAGCGGGATGATCATGTTTTTGTAGGCCGGCAGCTGATAGAACGGCTTGACCATCTGGAAGGTGCGCGAGATGCCCAGCCGCACGATGGCATAAGGGGGCATCCCGGTGATGTCGCGGTCCCGATAGACGACCGCGCCGCTTGACGGCTTGACGAAGCCGGTGATCAGATTCACCGCCGTGGTCTTGCCGGATCCGTTCGGTCCGATGAGCCCCAGCAGTTCGCCTTCGGCCAGCTCAAAGCTGAGGTCGTTGATGGCGAGGATACCGCCGAAGTTCTTGTTGAGCGCCTTGAGCGCGAGCAAGGCACCGGCGGCCATCACTGCACCTCCACCCAGCGCTCAACCTGATGGTATTTGCGCTGGATGTAATGGAAGATGCCTTCCGGCAGCGCCACGATGAACACCACCAGGAAAAGGCCGTAAAAAACGATGCGCAGCCCCCCGATCCCGCGCAGAACCTCCGAGAGCGGCACCAGGATGACGGCCCCGACCGTGGCCCCGGCCAGAGTGCCCGGGCCGCCCACCACGGCGGCGGCAATCGGCAGGATGGAGTAGTCCAGCGCGAACACCGGCATGCCGACGAACATGTAAACGTGGGTCATGTACGCACCGGTCAGCGCGGCGAGGCTGCTGGCGATGAAAAGGGCTTGAGCCTTGAACCAATAGATGTTGATGCCGGCGTTGATGACGGAGCGGTCGTTGTCCTTGATCGCTTTGAGCACCAGCCCATAGTCGGAGTCCAGCAGGCGGCGGAATCCGAAAAGCGCAGCCAGGAGCGCCCCGACGATCAGGTAGAGCTCGACCCACTTCGATGGCAATGGGGCGATGCCGCTCAGGCCCTCGGTGCCGCCGAAGATTTTGGTGGCTTCTATGACGCGCACCAGCATCAGCGGGATAATCAGGGTCACCATGGAAAAATAGACCCCCCGCAGCCTCAACACCGGCAGCAAGCACAGCGTGCTCAGAAGCCCCCCCAGCAGCGCGGCGGCCGGCAAGGCCAGCAGGGGAGGGCAGCCGAAGGTATGGGTCAGGACCCCCGAACAGTAGGCCCCCAGGCCGAAGAACAGGGCCTGCCCCAGGGAGACCATGCCGGACTGGGCCAGAATGTCCCAGCTGATTGCCAGCAAGGCAAACGCGGCCACCGACAGGAGCACCTTCTGCCAGTAATTATCCAGGACCAAGGGCAGAAGCAGAAAGCCCAGGACGGGGATCAGCCGAGGGGCCAGCAGATAGAGCATCTCGCGCCACGAGCACAAGGCGAAAACGTCCCCCGCGCGAACCTTGATGCCCCGATCGATGCGCTCTTTGCGTCGTTCCAAAGCGATCAGATCCTTTCTTCCAGTTCCTTCTGCCGGCCGAATAGACCGGAGGGCTTGAAGCCCAGGACGAGAAGAATGGCGGCTAGACTCACGATCATGGTCCAGTGCGAACTGACATAGGTATCGGTGAATCGTTCGGCGAATCCGATGAGGAAGCTGGCTACGATGACGCCGCCCGTGCTGCCGAGTCCGCCGATGATGCACACCGCCAGGGCCTTGATCAGCACTTCGTAGCCTTCGCTGGGCGAGATGCTGCCCAACGGGATGATAACGGTGGCGGCGAGCGCGGCCAGGCCGCAGCCGAGGGACACGCTGATCATCGCAATGCGGTCCGACTCGATACCCAGGGTGAGCGCGGTACGCTCGTCCTGGGCGATTCCGCGGAAGGCAAGCCCCAAGCGGGTGTAATGGGTAAACGCCCACAGGCCCGTCACGAGCAGCCCGGCGACCCCCGTGATCAGGATGCGCTGCCAGTCGACCATGGTATCGCCGATCATGATGCCGTCATCGATGAGAACCGGCAGCGTATATTCGAAGCCGACAAAGCCCAGATAGTGAAACAGCTCCAGAATCGCTAGTCCGATTCCAAAGGTGGCGATCACCTCCGAGAGGGCCTGCCCGCGCACCCGCAGGAGAACAAACCGGTACATCAGGGCGCCTAGTGCCATCGTCGCCGAAATCGATGCGCTGACGGCCAGCCCGTAAGGCCAATCCAAGAGGTTGAAAAGCGTCCAGCTCAGGTAAGCGGAAAAGATGTACATGGCGCCGTAGGCAAAATTTGCCACGCCGCTGATGCCGAAGGTCAAATTGAACCCGATCGCCATCACGGCCAAAACTGCACTGTTGAGCAGGCCGTAAATGATGGTTCCCAGAAGCATTGGCCCCTTCCTTAACTTACTTCGCGGACTTCAGGCCCTTGGGCAGCTGGATTTTGGAATCGGCCAGAGCCTCCGGGAAGACAATCCGGCGTTTGCCGTCGTCGGTCCATTGGAAGACCGCGGCGACCGCCGTTTCCTTGGGGTCGAAGCCGTAGATGACCTGGTTGCCAGCGTCGAAACGGATGCGGCCCATGATCCCCATCCGATCGGTCTTCTTCAGTTCGGCGACGATCGCTTCAGGATCGAGGCTGCCGGCGCGTTCGATGGCTTCCGCCAGAATGTAGACGGATTCGTAGGCTGGCGCAGGGCCGTGGCCGGCCTGCAGTTCCTTGCCGTAGATCTTTTTGTACTTGTTGTAGAATTCGACCGACTTGGGCAGTTTGTCGCTGGCAATGGCGCTGCCCATCTCAAAAACGCAGTTGATGGCGCCGCCGATCTTGCCGTCGAAGCTCTTCCAGGCATCCGTGCCCGCCAGCGGCGAGATGAAGCCGGTCATGAGGGCCGGCACATTCATGGATTTCCATTGCTTGACCAGGGTGCCGCTTTGGGGCATGTCGAAAATCGGCATGATCACCTGGGCGCCCTTGGAACGTGCTTTCATCAGGGCCGAGGAGAAATCCGAGGTGCCGGTTGGATAGGCTTCCTGCTCCATCACCTCCCAGCCGGCTTTCTCGAAATAGCTTTTCTTAACCCCGTCTGCCGTGGCCCTGGCCCAGGCCACGTCCTGGTGCATGATGTAGACCTTGGTGAATCCGAATTCCTTGTTGATGGCCTCCATGGTTCCGACTAGATATTTGACCAAATAGACCGCGTTTAAACAATTACGGAAAACGTACTTATACTTTTCCGGCTCCTCCTTGACTTTGGCCTCGGAGGCCGGAGTCATGGCAATGGTTCCGATCAAGGGGGTCTTATACTTGGAGATCAGATCCATGGCCGCCACCAAGGCTTCGGACCGGAAGGGCCCGACCACGATGCCAGCGGGTTTCTTTTCAAGAATGTTTTTCTCGATTCCGAGCAGAGCCTCCGGTACGGGCACCCCCGGAGCGGCGTCGCGGATGTCCATGGAGGACACTTCCAGAATCCTTTTCTGTCCTCCCAAGGTGACGCCGCCTTTGGCGTTGATTTCGCTGACGGCCATCTGCACGACTTTATGGGATTCCTTGCCCTCCAGAAAACCGAGCGACGTCGGCACGCCGATGACGATCGGCTCAGCAGCTTGGGCCGCGGCGGAGACAATCAAACCGCTGACCACGCAAACCAAAATCAGATAATATTTCACCGGTCTGGATCTCATGGATGCCCTCCTTGTGTTTTTTCCTACTTGATTCATCTGGTTAAAATTTAGCTATGCAGCAGCTACATAATAACTTTATTGAAGTCAAGGGAATTGTTCGGATCCGAACATCTGCAATTTTGGAATAAATCCATCTTTCTTGGGCGCTCGTTATATTTGAACCTGTATCTAAAATTTAAAAAGCAGTTACCCAAACTTCAGTCAAGTAATCGGGTGGATGCTGGTCCGCCGGAGCGAGACCATGCTAGCCACAGGAATCTGCCCGAGGCAATACCGATCACAACACTTGGCATCTATCTTGCTCTGAGTTTGGTTCAACAATTTTTATTTTCTGCCGAAAAAGCTTGACACCGTATGTGATGCCGGACTAAAAACACAGCGCTTGCGATCCACGCAGCTGCCGATTGCAAGGATGAATTAGAAATTCGTTGTTGGGTTGGGCCGGAATCGCTTCCACGGACTGAAAGACGCAAGATCTGCTTCCGCAGAGGGTGCCTTGGGAGGAATAGGGCGCAGGGCAAGCGCCGGAAAAAGTTCGAGACGATCACCGAGGTCTGGAAAATTGCACCATCCACACAACGCATCGCCTAACGAACATCATCGCAGCATATGGCGTGAAACATTCAGGAGCGGGAGCCTTGCCATGGCGGCCTGCTTCCTGATTTTTTATTGCTTTGCGCCGGCCGTCGCGGCCGCTCCGCGTCGGGCGGTTGAACCGGCCTCGTCCTCCTGTGCAGTCCCCAAATCCAAAACCGCTCAGGTCAAGTCCAAGCCCAAATCCAACCCTGGCGCCAAGCCTAAGTCCGCGGTCCGAACGAAGAAAAAGGCGCGGGCTGCAAAACCCCTGGTCTCGGCCGTGACCAAAACCAAGGCGGAAGCCATCACCTCCGGGATTTCGCCGGAGCTGCCGGAGAACCTCGAAAATGAGATCTCCAAATTCTTCGGCCTGCGCTACCGCTTTGGGGGCGAAGGGCAAAGCGGGTTTGACTGCTCCGGCCTGATCAAGCAGGTCTACTCCGAGGTATTCGGAATCGACCTCCCGCGCAGCTCCAGTGAACAAAGCCGGCTGAGCAACCTTGATCCCGTTGGCAAAGACGATCTCAAGACCGGTGATCTGGTATTCTTCGGCCCGAACCGCAAAAGCGTCAATCATGTGGGTATGTACCTGGCCGGGGGGCACTTTCTGCATGCCGCGCGTTCGGAGGGAGTTACCATTTCGCGCCTGGACGACGGCTATTGGAAGTCGCGGTACATGTTCTCGAAGCGCGCTCGCGGAATCGATCTGCTCGATGAGCAGGAAGAAGCGGCGGATCTGAGAAAATCGTTAATTCAGGATTCCTTCAGTTTTTCTCTGGAGGGCTCGGATCCGGACGAACCATTCAGCCTTCTAGAAGCCGGCATCCGGATCAACGACTCGCTGGAGTTTTTGCTGAGCGGATTTTTCCTGAATGCGCTTGAGGAAACCGGAACGCCGCCGGATCCCGATTCGTCGGCTGCGGTCCAAACGACCATCCCGGCCGAAAGCGAAAGCGGCTTCAGGCTGGCAGCGATTCTTTCTCCGCTGGAATGGGTCAAATTGATACCATCCGTAACTCAGGTGGAAGACGACTCATCAGAGAAGAATCGTGACCACACCTATCAGAAATTGGGTCTCGAAACCTGGATGATCCTTCCGTCCTCACGGGTTGCCGTGTTCATGGCTGCCCACGCCAGGAACCAGGAGGATTTTTTCGAACAACCGATCGGGGTCTCCCCGGACTGGCAGACCATGGATTTCGCACTCGGGCTGCACTACCACTTGTCCGAATCCCTTCGTTTCTCGCTGTGGGGAACGCAGGCCTTCACTCCGGATCTCAAGCCGAACGAAGATGCCGGTAGGCGCAACGCCTCTGTTGAGGACGTTTCCTTTCAGCTGAACATCCGATTCTAGGATCCTTATTCTCAGGTCCGTTTAGGCCTTTGCCTATTATTCCATCGCACGGGTGTCGCCGGTGATGAACGGGGTGCAGCGCACGGCGACGCTGCCCTTCTTGACCCAGATTCGGATCATGGTCAGGGTGTTGGCCTCCATGTCCACCACACTGGGAAGTTCCTCCACGTAAGCGATATCACTTTTCTCGAACTCGAAGTAAAACGTGTTGGCGCTGTAAGGGTCGGCGACCAGTATGATTCGTTCCACGTCATAGGGATGTTTGCGGGGGCTTCCGGTAAAGGACACATTTTCCGCTCGCAAGGCGCGAAGGTCTTTGGGTTTGCGGTATGCCTGAATCTGAAACTTGACAGACTCCTGCGGGTAGTTGGTTTTCTGCATGCCTGGCTCCTGTTTTCCCTGAATGGCCTTTGATCTCTTCGGAAAAGGTGTTAATGAAGCAGGTGAAATGACGATTGGAATTTTCTGTATGTCGATGGCCTCTATATTACCGTTAGGTGAAGGTTCATGCAACCGCTGAGCAGTTTTCAGTCGAAGTATTTGCGGGGCTTGGCTCACCGCCTTAAGCCGGTGGTGTTGGTCGGACAGAAGGGCATCAGCTCATCTCTTCTGGAGTCCCTCCAGGAGGCGCTCGACGCCCATGAGCTCATCAAGGTCAAATTTGTTGATTTCAAAGACCGCCGGTTGAAGGCGGCGTGCGTTGCTGAAATCGAACGGCGAACCGACAGTTGCCTGGCCGGTCTGATCGGACATACGGCCATTCTCTACCGGCCCCACCCGATTCCGGAGAAGCGCAAAATCGTGATGCCGGCTAAAAGGCCCTGACCCGGTCGTTCCCGTCGCCTCCTTTTTCTCCATCAAGGGCTTTCATCTCCGGTGGTTTCCGCCATGATCCGCAATACCAGGCGCATGCCGGGTAGAATCTGCTTTTTCGGATCCAGGCGGTTCCACGAACGCACATCCGAGACGGTCACGCCGTGCCGAGCGGCAATCCCCGAAAGCGTGTCCCCCTCCTTGACCAGGTAGATGATCTCGCGCTCTTGCGCGTCCGCCTGGGCCATCAGCTCAAAGAGGCGATCGTGGAATCCGGCGGTGGCGCTCTTGGGAATCAGCAATTGGTGCTGGCCGGGGGCCAGATGGAACCCCCGAATTTCCGGATTGAGGTCCTTGATCATCTTGACGTAGGTGTTCGCCGCCTGCGCAATGGCCAGGATGGGTGTCTCTCGGCTGGCTTCCAGCGAGACCCGTTCGAACGGTACCGGTGGATAGATGTCATCGGGCTCCAACCGGAATCCATACTTCTCGGAGTTTTCCAGAATCAGCTTGGCGCTGAGAATCCGGAAGACATAGCGCTGGGTCTCCAGGGACAGGTAAAGCCGGTAATAGTCGCTAATGTTCTGCCGGCGGATCTCAGCGCGCAGGCCGTTTTCCCCCATGTTGTAGGCGGCGACGGCCAGGGTCCACGAGCCGAATATCTGCCGCAATTCTTTCAGGTAGGCGATCGCGGCCTCCGTCGATGCGAAAAGATTGCGGCGCTCGTCCTTTTCGGGATCTACCTGGAGGCCGTATTTGCGGCCGGTGGGCTGAATGAACTGCCAGTATCCCATGGCACCCTTGGGGGACCCGGCGTGAGGCCGCAGGGCGCTTTCCGCGATGGCAACGTATTTGAGATCTTGCGGCAGGCGGTGCGCGCGCAGCGCCGCTTCGATGGGCGCCAGGATCTGAAGGGAGCGTTTGATCCACAGAATCACCTGGTGCGGCTCGGCCAACATGGAAAGCATCTCGCGCTCCATGCGCTCGCGCACATCCGGGTCCTGCAGAGGGACGGATTCCCCGCAGTAATCCAGCGGGCCCTGGATGCGGGCCGCGGCGATCAACGCCGAGAAATCGGGCGCCGGGGCCGCAGAGGCCGGCGGAGCGAGAAGCGCGACCATGACCAGCGTCGCAAGCCGGGCGGCCATCAACCACCTATCCCGATGAGGTGAGCAGCACATTCCGTTTCGCTCTTTTCAGGAACGCAGGGCGGCGTAGAGCGTCCAGCCTCCCACCAGAACAAAGAAGATGCCGGCGCCGATTTTGATCGTGGTCGGAGAAATGTAGCGACTGATGCCGGCCCCCAACAGCACGGCGATGAGTGAGCTCAGCACCAGCGCACCCGCGGAGCCCAGAAAAACCGTCAGCCGGTTGTCGCAGTCCGCCGAAAAGCAGAAAGTGGCCAGCTGAGTCTTATCCCCGAGCTCCGCCAGGAACACCAGTCCGAAGGTGGTCAGCAGCAATTTGACATCCATGGTTCTTCCTTTCGGTGCCGTGGGCGGTGGAAAAAATTGGGGTCCAACGAGCATTGCTACAGCGCCCGCATGAATTCCGGTTTGAGGGCGACCTCCCCGGCCAGGGCACGGTCGATCAGTTTCAGGGTAAGCGCCTTGTCCTTCGGCAGGCGGGCCTTGATCGGCAGGTAATTGGATGCATGGTTGGCATGGAAAAGGCCCTGCGACAGGTCGGTTGCGGCCAGCATGGTGCGCAGCTCCGCGAGCATTTCTGCCGGCGTGATCAAGGCAAAAACACCCGTACGCCAGTCCTCGTAAAGCGGCGTACCGGGGATCAGCATCAAGCTGAGCGCACCCACGTAGTCCGGGTCGATGGCGGTCAGCACCCGGCCGGTCGCTTGGGCGTGCACCTGCGAGCGGTCCCGTCCGGCAATTCCGAGCAGCACCGTGACCGACAGTTTGAAGCCCGCTTCCCGAGCCTTGCGGCCCATGGCGGTCATTTCGGTCGAGTCCGCCCCTTTGTGTATGCGATGCAGGGTCTCGTCGTCTCCGGTTTCAAGCCCCATATAGACTATCCCCAACCCCAGCTGGCGAATTTCCTGCAATTCTGCGAGGCTTTTGCGTTTCAGGCTTTTGGCGTTGGCATAGGCCCCGACGCGGGTGACCCACGGCAGCTCCCTGCGGACCGCCTCCAGGATTCGGGCCAGGCGCGCCTGCGGGACGATTAGTGCGTCGCCGTCGCACAGGAACACGCGCCGCTGGCGCCGGCAGTAGGCCGCCGCAAAGGCAATGTCTTCCATAATGACGGCGTCGGACTTGATCCGGAAGCGTTCACCGGCATAGGTGCCGCAGAAGGTGCACGAGTTGCGGGAACACCCGACGGTGATCTGCAGCAGGATGCTGTTGGCTTCGCTGGGAGGCCGGATGATTGTTCCTTCGTAATGCATGGCGGCTCACACGGGACCGGCGGTCGAGGTTTCAGGCGCGGCGGCCTAGTTTCTGCGTTCCATGAGGGCGTTCTTCGAAAGTTTGCCCGCGACGCTCTGCGCGCACAGGTCAGTTCGCCCCGATGCGCCGCTCACTGGTTGCCGAAGCCGTTCTGACCGCCGCAGTCGGGGCATTCCCAGGTGATGGCGTTGCACGACATCCCCCATAAATTTTCATGCATGCAGGCCTGGCAGATTCGGAACCCACACCGGCAGGACCAGCAGAAGGGGAAGACCTTGCCGCAGCAGTGGCATGCAACGGCACGTCCCCGCCGGTGTTTGATCCGGTAGGGTGAGTTATAGGCCGAGGCGGGCATGTTCGCGTTTGATGCAGCGATTCATCACCACATCGATGCCGGCGGCGGCGAGCAGCGCCGCTGCTTCATGGTTTTCGATCCCCTCCTGCATCCAGAATACTTTGGGTTTCAGCCGGAGGGCTTCACGGGCGTGCGGCAGCACTTGATCCGAGCTGCGGAATACATCGATGATGTCCACGGAGCCCGCGATGTCGTCCAGGGATGCATAAGCTTTTAGGCCGAGGATTTCCGTCTGGGCCGGTCGCACGGGCAGCACGCGGTAGCCCTGTTGCTGAAGGTAGGCGGCCACTTGGTAGGAATCTCTGCCGGGCTTGGGGCTCAGGCCGACGATGGCAATGGTCTTTGCGGTTGTAAGAACATGCCTGACTTCCTCGTCCGTTTGGACGACCCGCCCTGTTTTCATCTTTCCTCCCCCGGTTGCCGCGCCATGCCGACAGTGGTATAAAAGCCACACCATCAATCCGTGCATTCCGGGGTGAATTTTAAATCACAGGCCACACGGTGTCAACCGTGCCGCGGTTAGAAAAGACCCTGGATGGATAGAATCGGCGCCAGCCCGCGCCCATAAAAGAGGCGCACGGCATCGGAAAACCATACCCAGTCTGCGAGGGGTTGATCGAATGCAGCCAGATCCAACGGCTTTTCTCATCGACGGTTCCGCCTATATCCACCGCGCCTATCATGCCATCTCGGGGCTGGCCAACTCTCAGGGGCTTCCGACCAACGCCGTCTTCGGCTTCACCCGAATGCTGGCCAAGCTCATGGAAGATCGTCGACCGGGTTATGCCGCCATGTTTTTCGATGCGCCGGGCCCCACCTTCCGGCACGATCTCTACCCGGCTTACAAGGCGAATCGCCCGCCGATGCCGGAGGATATGGCCATACAGATCCCTTACATCAAGCAGATCACCGCCGCCTACCGGCTGCCCGTGATCGAGATGCCCGGATATGAAGCGGACGACCTGATCGGTACCCTCTGCCGGAGCCTGGAAGGGCAGGGATGGTCGGTGGTGATGGTCACCGGCGACAAGGATTTCATTCAGCTGGTCAGTGCGCAGGCCAGTCTCTGGGACCCGATGAAAGACGCAGCCACCGATTTGATCCGGGTGCGTGCAACCATGGGGATTGAACCGCGGCAGGTCGTCGACGTGATGGGCTTGTCCGGGGATACGGCGGACAACATCCCCGGGGTTCCGGGGATCGGCCCGAAAACAGCCCTCGAATTGATCCGGACGTTCGGCAGCCTGGAGCGCCTTTATGCGAAGCTGGATACCCTGTCGCGCAAAAAGCAGATGGAAACCCTTCAGCAGTTCAAAGCGCGGGCCTTCCTGAGCCGCGAGCTGGCGACGATCCGAACCGATGCGCCGCTTTCTCTCGAGCCGCAGGCCCTTCAGGTGCAGGCACCGGACACCCAGGTGCTCTCCGGGTTATTCCGCGCATTGGAATTCCGCCAGCTGCAACAAGCCTTGCCGCACACGGCAGCGCGCCGTCCCAAGGACTACCGGGCGATTCTCGAGGCGGCTGAGTTGGCGGCACTGCGGGAGCAGCTGGAGTCGGCCGGAGTTATCGCGATCGACACCGAGACGACCTCGCAAGACCCCATGCGAGCCCAGTTGGTCGGCCTTTCCTTTGCCACTGAGGCCGATCGGGCGGTCTACATCCCTTGCGGTCACCGCTACCTCGGCGCCCCGCGGCAGCTCGATCGATCCTTCGTCTTGGACCAGTTGCGGCCGCTCTTAGAGGATCCCGGAGTCCGTAAAATCGGCCAGAACATCAAATACGACTGGGTGGTGCTGGCCCGGCACGGCGTCAAGCTGCAAGGGGTTGCGTTCGACACTATGCTCGCGTCCTATCTTCTGGATCCCTCCAAGCGCGCGCACAACCTGGATCAGATTGCATTGGATTATCTCGATCACCAAACGACCCGGTTCGAAGAATTGGTCGGCAAGCGTAAAGGCGCCGCCACCTTCGCCGAGGTGCCGCTGGATCAAGCCGTACCTTACGCCTGCGAGGATGCCGATGTCACTCTGCTGGCCTACGAACGGCTCGCGCGCCGGCTGGAGGAAGTCGGTCTGATGCCGTTGATGGAAACCGTGGAGATGCCGCTGGTGCCCGTGCTGCTGCGGATGGAGATGCGCGGGGTCGCGGTGGACACCGATCGGCTGCACGAGCTGTCCAAGTCCCTGGAACATCAGCTCGAAACGCTGGAGGCCGGCATTTACGCAATGGCCGGAGAGCGCTTCAACATCAACTCCAGCCAGCAGCTGGGGTTTATCCTTTTTGAGAAATTCAGGCTTCCGGCCCAAAAGAAAACCAAGAAAAAGACAGGCTACTCGACGGATGTGGACGTGCTGACGGCGCTGGCCGGCCTGCACGAACTGCCGGCCATGATTTTGAAGCACCGCACCCTGGCGAAACTCAAATCCACTTATGCCGATGCCCTTATCGACCTCGTGCATCCAGAAACCGGGCGCATTCACACCTCTTATCACCAGACCGTTACGGCCACGGGGCGGCTGTCCAGTTCGGATCCGAACCTGCAGAACATCCCCATCCGCACCGAGGAAGGACGTGAAATCCGGCGGGCGTTCGTGCCGCGCAGCGGATGGCGACTGCTTTCCGCGGACTATTCACAGATCGAGCTGCGCATCCTGGCCCACTGCTCGGAGGACGAAACCCTGATCCGTGCGTTCCGCGAGGACGAAGACATCCACACCCGTACGGCCTCGGAGGTCTTTCAAGTCGAAAGCGATCGCGTCACTGCCGATCTGCGGCGCCAGGCCAAGGCGATCAACTTCGGCATCATCTACGGAATGAGCGCCTTCGGATTGGCGCGCCAGCTCGAAATCAGCCAGAAGATGGCCCAAACTTACATCGACAGCTATTTCAACCGTTACCCGGGGGTCAAACGCTTTCTGGAGCACGCCGTCGAGGAGGCGCGGCAGGCTCGTCGGACGAACACCCTGCTCGGCCGGATTCGGCTGCTTCCGGACATCACCCATTCCAATTCCGTCATTCGCCAGGCCGCCGAGCGCACCGCCATCAATACCCCGATCCAGGGCTCCGCGGCGGACCTGATCAAAGTGGCCATGATCCGGATCGATGCGGTCCTGACGCGGGAGGGGTTTCAGGCCGCCATGCTGCTCACGGTGCACGATGAGCTCGTGTTCGAACTGCCGCCGGAGGAAGCCGATGCAGTCGGTCGGCGGATTCAAGACATCATGGAAGGCGTTTGGCAGCTGAAGGTGCCGCTGAAGGTCAACGTGGCCATCGGCGACAACTGGGCGGAAGCTCACTGACCCGGTCGCAGCGGGCTGGACGGGGATGTGCGCGACGGCCCGCTTCAGCGCCTGCCGCCCGGGGGTTTGGTTTCCGGAGACGGAGCGGGCGGCTTATCGGCCGGCCGGGTGCCGCTTTTCACCGTTTCGTCCACGGTTCGATAGATACTTTGGAACGCTTCGGGGAAACCGCTGGGCGACAGCCGGCCGCACTCGATGAACTTAACGACGATTTCCTTGGCGGCTTTGAGAATGTTCTCGTCGATGGATGCCATAGGGATCTCCTGCAGGCTGAGGTAGCGTGCAGGGGTGCGCTAACAAATCGAGCCAGGCCTGTCAAGCCGAAGGCCGTTCTCGGTGACGGCCGGAGACCGACGGGCGCGAAGTGGTCTCGCGCGAGCCGGTGGGGTGATTGACATCCCCAACCACATCCATTATGTAAAACGGCGTTTTCGTGATGAACCCAGACTGATAACGTTTTTTCCAACCCAACCGTGGTAGCCACGATGACCGCTAAGGAGATGCGTCCCTGTCAATGGAACTCGGCCCCGGGCGCCGTGCTGGTGCTCTGGCTCGTTATGTGCTTTTTCGGCTGCACCACCATCAAGGATACCGCCCGAGGCACCGTTCGGACGGTCTCCGATACCTCCCGGAAGGTAACCACCGTCTTCACGGCGGCTGGCGCCGACATCCGCCACCAGATCGCCCTGATCGGGATTGAAAACCAACCGGCAGCGCACACGTCTGCATTTCCCGCTTTTTTCCAGAAGTCCCTGACCGTTTTTCTCAAGTCGGACTGCCCAAAAAGCGTCGTCGACGTGACGGTCGGAGAAATCCTTAAATCCCCGCCGCGGCTGGCTTCCGGGCAGATCGATGGCTATGCCCTGGCCATCATCGGCCGGCCGAGAGGGTTGAACTTTTTCGTGATCGGCACCCTGAGCGATACCCGCCTGATGGAGGAGAAGACGGGCTTCTGGCTGTGGAAAGACACCCGCTACAAAATCCGCGCCGTGTTGAGACTGGAAGTGTTTGATTCGGCCACCGGTACCAAGGCTCTGGACGAAACCTTTTCTGAAGAGGCGGTCATCGATGAGCTTCGGTACCAGCAGCTGCAGGAGGGCGGCCCCCTGCCTTTCGGCGAGATCGAGCCCATCTTGAACCGACTGCTGCCGGAAGCCGGTTACAAGCTATGCGTCGCGCTCGGCCAGCAACCCTGGCAGGGTTTTATCGTCGGCGCCGAGGAAGGCCGGATCACCATTTCCTCCGGCAGCGCCGTGGGGCTTTCCGTCGGACGGACGCTTGACGTGTACGGCAGCGGGCGGCTGGTAGAGAGCAGGGAGGGGTTGCGATTCCTGCGAGCCGGGGACCGCACGGGCGAAGCTCGGATCGTCGCGGTGTCCTCCGACAAAGCTGAAGCCGAGGTCAACCCGCCGGCGACAGGCGGTCCCGGCGGCACGGTCCGGCTGAAATGACCCCCAGGGCCTGCTCGATCCCAAACCCGGCATCCCCCCCCGCCTGCTGGTAGGCGTTGATCAGCGCCAGGGCCTCCGCCACCGAGGTGATGCGGCCCGCCGCCCTGCGCAGCCCGGCGCTGCTGCGCATCCCCTTTCCAAACCACGCCAGGCGTGCGCGCATCAAGCGTGCGGTGCGTACCTCCCCGAAACAGGCAGCGGAAACCGTAACAAATCGGCGCATGACCTCGATCCGCTGGTTGAAATCCGGACCGGGCCGAGGCCTGCCTGCAAGGCAGGCGGCGACCTCGCTGAAGACCTGCGGGTAGCCGATGGCGCACCGGCCGATCATCACGGCGTCACATCCGGTTGCGGCCATCATCCGCACCGCATCCTCGGCCCGGCGGATGTCCCCGTTGCCGACGACCGGAATGCGCAGGCGCTGCTTGAGAGCAGCGATGAGCGCCCAGTCGGCCTGGCCGCTGAACTTCTGGGCGGCGGTCCGGGGATGGAGCGTCAGCGCGTCCACGCCGCAGGCCTCGGCCATCTCGCCGATGGCGAGCGCGTCACGGCCGGTCCGGTCCCAACCGCTTCGGATTTTGATCGTGAGCGGAATCTTCACCGCCTTGCGGACGGTCCGCAGAATCGCTTCGGCGCGCCGCGGCTCGCGCATGAGGGCAACCCCCGCCCCGGACTGGACGACCTTGCGTACGGCGCATCCGAAATTGATATCCACCACGTCCGCACCGGAGGCTTCCACGATGGTCGCCGCCTCGGCCATGCGCGCCGGTTCGGCGCCGAAGATCTGCACGGCGAGAGGCTTTTCCTGCGGGAGGCTGCGCAGCAGGTCGAAGGTAGCCGCAGACCCATGAACCAGTCCGTCGGCACTCACCATTTCGGTGGTGACCAATCCGCATCCGGCTTCGCGGGCCAGAAGGCGAAAGGGCAGGTTGGTGATGCCGGCCAGGGGTGCGAGGATAGTAGGCGGGTCCAGAACCAGGGAGCCGATCTTCATTCACGCGCTCGGGTTGGCATAACAGTAGAGGCATCCATGCAGACAGCGGTGTCGGGCGTAGGAGCCGATGTCAATCGACACCCGGCAGCCGCAGCCCGACGAACGGCGCTGCCCGGGGTCATGTCGGCGCGAAAGGCGGCCGCCGTAAAGGCGCATCAGGAAATCGTTCGGAACACAGGCGGCCGGAGCAATCTTTGAACGGGCCGGCAGAGCGGCCAGGGCTTCGTTTTCACAGCAGGTGAAAAGCCGGATGTTCAGCGCAGAAAGCATCTGCTCCAAATCGAGCAGGATCTTCAGGCGCTTCTCCCGGTTAACCTCCACGAACCGAAACCCCGGATGACGTTCCGTCCGCCGGGCGATCTTGGCATAGACATCCATGAAGCTGGTAGTGCAGCGCTGGATGCCGGCGGCCGCGGCAGCAGCCGCAATCCGTTGAACGTCGCCGAGGTTGTCCCGGATGTCGGCATCCTGCCAACGGTAATGACAGATCGGATCCAGGCGCCAGTTGACGGCTTGCGGTCCGAACCGGTCGCAAAGTCGATGCATTTGCTCCAGGCGCTGTTCAAGCCCCGGGAGATTCGGCTCAAGCACGGGCTCGTGCGAGTTGAGCGTGAACTGGAAATAAAGCTGGTATCCCATCTGCCGCAGGCGCTCGCCGTATCCGGCATCCAGGAAGGGGCCGAAGTTCTTGGACCAGAAAACGATCGTGTGCACCGGCGGGGCGGTGGCCGGAATCCGCTTGATCCGCCGGTTATACGGGTTCTCTACCTCGAATTCGCCCTGGGCGATGCACGCCATAAACCAGGGCATGAAGAAGGCCGGAATATCCGAGCGGCGCGACGCCGATATGACGACGGCATCCGGCTTCACAAGAACTGCATCTCAGCCTGCAGGGCAGTCTGTGCTGCGCGGGGTTGCCCCGCGGCACGGTATTTCCGTGTTTTTGTCCGGCCGGATCGGGTCATGCTCGCGGAGCTTATTTGTCTTTCTTGATTTCTGCGAACGATATCACCTTGGCGACGTTCGACTCCTTGGCGGGTGCCGCGGGCGCGACGGCGGCGGCGGGCTGGAACGGGCTTACGACTTTCTCGAGCCGCATCCGCTTGCCGTTCATGGTGAACGCAGCGCCATCGATATAGGCATCCCTCAGGATCCAGGTGACCACCTGCACCGGAACCTGAAGCATCAGCAGCGAAACGTGGTGCCAGCCGGGCTTATGGTCCGGTTCGATGGCTTCAATGCGCGCAAAGGAGAGAGGCTTGTCCTCATAGTGGATGAGAACAAGATCTTTTTCAGCGGTCCTGTTTTCCATATCCTGCGTTATCGTCCTTGGGGCGATCTGCGCCTCGGCGCCGGCCTAATCCGGAATGCACTTCCGGCGGCCGACGGCCAGGTCGTGGATCGGGATCAGAATATCGGCGATCCGGCGAATTTTCTGGATCGAGTCGTAAGCGTCCGCCAAATTCATGTGAACGCCCGGGGCGACCGCTGGTCCCTGGGCTGGAAAATTTTTATCGTTGCAGCAGAAACCCGTAATGACCGCTCGGCCTTTGGCGGTGTTGACGGCAACGGACTGGCCTCCCACCGTGTGTCCTGGCGAGAAAATGACATCGATGCCGTCCGCGATGCGGGCATCGCCCTTCACCGTTACCACTTCCAGCCCATCCAGGATGTCGGGGTAATAGCGGTGGTCTACCGGGTGGGGATTTTTGAGAAATTCGTACTCGATCTCCTGCACGATGATTTTCGCGTTTGGGCACTGGCCGTCGTTTTCGCAGTGGTCGTTGTGCAGATGGGTATGGATGATGAGGTCGATGGCTTCGGGTGTCAACCCCACGCTTGCCAGCGCCGCTTCGAACTCCATCACGGCAAACCCGCATTTTTGCTCGACATCGGCCGGAGCGATAAATTCTGCCAGCCCGGTGTCCACCAGGATGTTCTGGCCGCCGCCCTTCAAATAAAAGGCATAAATGGGCAGATAGATCCGTTTGCCGTAGTCGCGCAGATACGTCATGACGCCCTGATCGGTTTCGTTGATCCCTACGACCAGCGGATGGATGGTATATTCGCGCATGCGATACTCCGACTCAAGTTTTTTGCATTTCGACCGATAGGGTTATAAACTAATTCAAAATCAACTGCAAAAAGAGGATTTGAACATGAGACGCGCTTTGGCTCTGACGATCTGCTTTTTCGGCCTGTTGGCCCTGGCTGCAGCCTTGAACCCGCTGGCCGCTTTGGCCGGTGCAGCCCCCTCCAAAGCCTCCAAGGCGGCGGTGGCATCCGCCGATTCGCAGGACCCCGACTACTGGTTTCAAAAAGGGGCCTTGTGCGCCACTTACGGCAACAATCAGGCGGCGGTCAACTATTTCGGGAAAGCCATCGCCTTGGACCCCACCCACAGCGGGGCTTTCTTCTCCCAGGGCGTTTCCTACGGGCAGCTGGGAAACTACACCCGGGCCGTGGCTGCCATCAATCGGGCCATCGAGATGAAACCCCGCAACGGCCTCTACTATTACGGGCGCGCCCGGGTCTATCTTCTGTCCGGCGCAACGCAAAACGCAATGGCCGATTTCCGCAAGGCCGCCGATCTCGGCGACGAGGACGCCAGAACCTACCTGAAAAGCGCCCAATAGGAAATCTGCACAAAACCCTTTTCTTCTAAACCGAGGGAATGATCACCCCTTCGGATCGCTTGCCGTCGATCTTGATCGTAAGCGGCCGGGACAGCTGCACATGCCGAATGTGGGCGGTGGCGGCCTGCGCCGGTTGAGCCTTCAGCCAGTTCCAATCGATGAAATCCCTCCCGTTGCCGGATGCGGTCAGATAGCTGATGTCGAGCGAGGTAATGTTGTGGAAGAAGTGGGACCCCTGGGACGGGTCGGCCTTCAGCGCCTCGGTGGCTGTTTCGACCACGGCCTTCACGGCGGATATGTCCGTCCACTTCACCGGGATGCCCAGCCAGCGATCGGCCGAGCCCCAGCGCCCGGGACCAATCAATAGATAGCGTCGGTTGACAGCGGCCAGGTGTCTGTTCAACCGGCCGACTTCGGCGGCGATCTCGAGGGTGCGGGTCACGTCGAACAACTCGGGATCGACGAAGAGGATGTCCGCAATATCGCCGATTTGTCCGTTGCCGAGGGCCATCGAAGAGTAGCAGATGGCCCGCTTACGGTCCTCCGCGTTGATTTCTACATTCAGCTTCTGACGGGCCACCGCCATCGGCCGGATCTGCAGCAGGTCAAAAACCGGCCGCCCGCCGACTGGCAGATTTACAGCAAACTCGATCTCCACCGGGCAGCCCATGCCCCGCCGTCCAATCTCCAGCAAATCCGTCAGGATCTCTGGAAGCGGAAATTCCCTGTATTTCAGGATTCCAGCGAAGGTCACCACCGGCAGCCCTCCGCTCTGCAGGCCGTCCCGGATGCGATGCTCTTGGGGGTAATAGGTGCTGGAAAGGCTGCGCACCGCCGGGCAGTCGGGGTGGTCGTCGACGGCCAAGCGCTCCAGATTCGGATCGTCTCCCGAGGTGAGCTCCTCCCGGGAATCGTTCAGGTTCAAGGCATAAAAAAACCTCTGGGAATTCTTGAGAATGTCGTCGACCGTCGAAAATTGGGGCATGAACTGGGGGTAGCGGGGCGAGAATCGCAGCGAGGTGCCACCCTCAACCACCATTTTTCCCAGACCGAATGCGATGTGAGCGATGCCTTCCTCGGGCTTCATGTGGGCGATCGGGTAAAAGTTGAAGGATTGCACCACCCCGGCCAGAGCCGGAAAGTAATGGTCGCCGTAAGCCTCACCCGCCAGGTGCTGGATGGCTACCGCCATCTTTTCTTCTTCGATCCGGTGAAAGGTGCTCTTGGCGAAGGACTTCGGGCTTTCGTAGTAGGTTGAGGCGTAGACCAGCTTAACGGCCATGATCAACCGCTCCAGACGCCGCGTCCGGTCGGTGTGATTATTGGGCAGCATGTAGGTCCGATAGATCCCGGCAAAGGGCTGAAACTGGGCGTCCTCCAGCATGCTGGAGGAACGCACCGCCAAGGGGCAGGTGGTATGGTCGAGGAACAGTTCCAGCTGCCGGCTCAGCCATTCCGGAAAACGCGCGTTCAGAAACGCCGCAGCAATCTCTTCATCGTCGATCTCCCGCGCGCCGAGTTTTTTGAGGTCGTTGTCGGCAATGAAGGCATCGAATCCCTCGGTGCTGATGGCGACCGTTTTGGGGACCCGGATGTCGACGCCGGGGTAGTTGCGTTGCAACTCCGGGTGTTCTTTGAGCAGCATCGCGGCAAAAGCGAGCCCCCGGGCCTTGCCGCCCAGGGAGCCGCGTCCTATTTTTACGAAATCCGCATCCGGGTCGAAGCGGTCCCGAGCCATCTCGGTGATGATGCCGCGCTGGATCCCCTTGCGGCGTTCATGAATGCTGCGGATGAGGTAGCGTTTCAGCTCCCGCGTGCTGGAAAAATCGCTGACGCGCACCGGTTTAAGCTTGGACGCCAACATGACCTCCGAGCGGGCCATGAACCAGCTGGAGAAGTGGTTGCGGCGCGCGTGATAGTCCACCGAGGCATCCGGTATGGCCGGCAGAATTTTCTCCATGCCTCTCAGATTGGACGCCCGGGCAATCTCCTGGCCGTCCGGGAGTCGGAAGACGAAATCGCCGAACCCCAGGTACTGCATGAAGAAATTGTGGATTTCGGTACTGAGCGCCGGGGAGTTCTTGTTGACGAACACCGCGGGGATCCGTCCGGCCTTTTCGCGGTTGGCTTCCTCCGAGCTTAGATTGAGCAGCGGCAGGTCCGGGTTTTCGGCGCGGATCATGGACAGCAGCTCAAAGCCGGCGTTTTCATCCATCACGCCGTTGCGCGGGAAACGCACATCCGACAGGATCCCCAGCAGAAAAGGCTGATAGCGCCGATAGAGGTCCAAGGCCTCCTCGTAGCTTTCGGCGACCAGGATCTTCGGGCGGGCGCGCATGCGGAAGATGCGGTGTTCGTCATTGACCGATTCCTCCATGGCGGCCTGGGTCTGGGTCACGATCTCCTTATATAGGATTGGAAGCAGCGAAGAATAGTGGACCGGGGAATCCTCCACCACGACGATGACCCGCACCTTGGCCCGATCGGTGTCGCAGGCCACGTTCAACCGGTCTTCGAGGTTCTTGATGAGCGCCAGCAGCAGATCCGTGTTGCCTTGCCAGACATAGACCCGGTCGATCGAACCGCGGTCGGCGGTCTTATGGTCGAGCCAATGCTGGCCGGTCTTGTGGACCAGCAGAAACACAGGCAGGTCCGGGAAGCTTTGCCGGATGGTTCGCCCCAGCACATAGGCATCGGTGTCGTCCACCAGCGGCATGGTGATCACGAGGTCGAACTTTTTGCGGTGCAGGGCTTCAATCGCTTCCTGTGAGGTGGACGCCCAGGTGAGCATCGGCGGGCGGGAAAGGTTCAGGCCGCGGTACTCGTGAATGATCCGCTCCGCCAGCCGGCCCTCCTCCTCCATGATGAAGGCTTCGTAAGGACTGCTGACGAGAAGGATGTCGGTGACCTTGCGCGCCATCAGTTCATGGAAGACTTTGAAAGACAGGTCGAAGTCGTCACGGCCGGCCTGGGCCGGCAACTTATCCGCTTCCATTTCGGACCTCCAAGCTTCTCCGCGCTCGTGAACCGGTTGCGCCATCCCTTTTAGCGGTCCGGAATTTGCGCACCGAACCTGCCAAGAACCTGAAATGCCTCTCCGCGTATCTATAGGCGTACGCCAACTAAATTTCAAGGAGCAGCCGGCCGGCCGTTGCGTTCGACGCCGTAAAGCCGGCCTTGCCAGGTGTCGCGGCGCTCCAAGGCGGCCTGGATGGCGGCCAGGGTCGCGCGCTTGTCCCGGCACCAGTCCGGCGCGGTCAGCTCATCGGGGTGGGGGTCGCCGGTCAGGCGTTGGATGAGCACGTGCGCGGGCAGGCGTTCGAGCACATCCACCACCCGATCCGCGTATTCCTCTCGCCCCAGGCAGCGGTATGTCCCGGCTCGGAATTGGGTCTCCAGAAGGGTGCCTCTTATCACGTAAAGGCTGTGAATCTTAACGCCGTCGACTCCGCAGGCGGCCAAGGTCGCAGCGGTGAATTGCATTTCGGCGGGGGTCTCGTCCGGCAATCCTAAAATGATGTGTGCGCAGACCGGCAGGCCGCGCGATCGGGTGGCTGCCACGGCGTTCAGAAAGCACGCCGAATCATGCCCGCGATGAATACGGGCGAGGGTCGCGTCGCAGGCGGATTGCAGGCCGTACTCGACCCAGATCAGATGTCGGCGGGAATAGTCCTGCAGCAGGCTGAGCACCGGGTCTGGCACGCAGTCCGGCCGGGTTCCGATGGATAGGCCGACCACGTCCTCCACGGCCAGGGCTTCATCGTAAAGGGTCTTTAGGTGCGGCACGGGCGCGTGCGTGTTGGAAAAAGCCTGAAAATAGGCGATGAACTTGCGGGCTCGGTAGCGTCGCGCCATGGCCGCTTTGCCGGCTTCCAGCTGCGCGGTGATCGACCAGCCGCGGGCGTGGGCGCCGGTGCCCGAGCCGCGCGAATTGCAGTAGATGCAGCCGCCGGTGGCGATGGTGCCGTCCCGGTTCGGGCAGCTGAGACCGGCATCAACCGTGATCTTCTGGACGCGGCAGCCGAAGATGCCGCGCAGGTAGGAGTTAAGGTCGGTATAGCGCGATTGCATGGGTTGACCCGCCCAACCGGCACCGCTATAATCAGCAACGTCCCAAGTGGGCCGTTCGGAATCGTTGATAGCAGCGGTTCCGGCGATTCAACTTTCGCCGGAACAGACTCTACCGGAAATCTTTACCACACTTCGGTCAAGCCTCGCAAACAACGCCGACACGCGAATACGGTTTTATGTCCTCCTCCAACAGCACGTACGACATCATTGTGGTCGGTGCGGGCCACGCGGGCTGCGAAGCCGCTCTGTCGGCCGCCCGCATGGGTTGCCGGGTTCTGCTGATGGCCATCGATCTCGACAAGCTGGCGGCCATGCCCTGCAGCCCCTCTATCGGCGGCATGGCCAAGGGGCATCTGGTGAAGGAGATCGACGCTCTGGGCGGGGAAATGGCCAAGATTGCCGATCAGACCGCCATTCAATTCCGTACGCTCAATACCAAAAAAGGGCCGGCGGTGCATGCCTCACGCAGCCAGAACGATAAGAAGCGCTACCACATGGCCATGAAGCGGGCCGTCGAGACCCAACCCGGTCTGGACCTCAAGCAGGGCCTCGTGGAGCGGTTGCATGTGGAAGGCGACCGAGTGGTGGGAGTCGAGGATCACACGGGCTTCGGATACCTCGCGCGGGCGGTTGTGCTCGCGACGGGTACTTTTTTGAGCGGGCTGGTGCACATCGGATTCCGGTCGACCCGGGCGGGGCGGGCCGGGGAGTTTGCGTCCTACGGCCTTCCGGCGCATCTGCGCGAGCTGGGATTCGAGCTGGGACGACTCAAGACCGGCACCCCCCCCCGCCTCAATCGTGCCAGCATCGATTTTGCACGATTTACCCGCCAAGGGGGCGACGATCATCCCGCGCCGTTTTCGCAGTTTTCGCGGGGGCTGGTTCTACCGCAGCTGCCGAGTTTCATCGGCCACACCGGTGAGCGCACCCACGCCATCGTTCGGCGCAATCTTTCGCGTTCGGCGTTGTACGGGGGCGTCATTACCGGGGTATCGGCGCGCTACTGTCCGTCCTTCGAGGACAAGATCGTTAAATTTCCGGAAAAGGATCGGCATCAGGTCATTCTCGAGCCGGAGGGCATTGATACGGAGGAGATCTACGCCAGCGGCTTGGGTAATAGTCTGCCGATCGAGGTGCAGATCGAAGTGGTTCGGTCTGTACCGGGGCTGGAGTGCGCCGAGATCATGCGGCCGGCCTATGCCATCGAATACGACTACGTCAACCCGGTTCAGCTCCGCAACACCCTGGAGACCCGGCGCGTGCAGGGTCTATATCTGGCAGGCCAGATCAACGGCACCTCGGGCTATGAGGAAGCGGCTGCGCAGGGGCTGTGGGCGGGCATCAACGCGGCTTGCCGGGTCCAAGGGCGGCCGGCCTTTGTCCTGGATCGGTCCCAGGCGTACATGGGGGTCATGATCGATGATCTGGTGACGCGGGGCACCCGCGAGCCTTACCGCATGTTTACCTCGCGCGCCGAGTACCGGCTGATGCTCCGAGAGGACAACGCCGACCTGCGCCTGATGGAGCTCGGGCATGAACTGGGGCTGATCGGCGCGGGCGCGGCCCAAGCGCTGCGCAGGCGCCGGTCGCAAATCGCTGCGGAAATTCGGCGCGTCAGGGATACCGTGGTACGCCCCACGCCGGAGGTGAACGCCTATTTGGCGGAGCAGGGGTCCAACTCTATCCAGCAGGGGGTTCATCTGGACCAGCTAGTGAAGCGCGCCGAGCTCGGGTATCCCGCGGTGGAAAGTTTGGCGCCGGCGCCTGGGCCGGTGGAGACTGCCGCCGCGCGGCAGGTGGAGATCGAGATCAAATACGAGGGCTACATCCAAAAACAAAACAAGGAAATTGAAAAATTCAGGAACCTGGAGAAAATCCGAATCCCCGATGAATTTGATTTTCAGACGGTTCACGGGCTTTCGAATGAGTTGAAAACCAAGCTGGCCGAAGTGCGACCGGTCTGCCTGGGGCAGTCTGCGCGCATCGACGGCATGACTCCGGCCGCGCTTTCGGTGCTGATGGTCGCGCTGAAGGCCAGGGGGCGATGAACCTTTGGACCGCTCACGCTCGTTTTTAGCCCTAGCGAGCACAGGATCGATCGGCCGCATGGCTGGGAGTTCTCCACGCATGCGTTTATTGCTTGACAGCCGCTGCTTCTTTTCTTACTTTCATGCATAAAAAATTTGCAGCAATAACGGAGAATTAAGTTTATGGCGGATGATTACTACAAAATTCTTGGCGTCAGCCGAACCGCCACCGATGCGGAAATCAAGAAGGCCTACCGCAAGCTGGCCATGAAATATCATCCGGATCACGCCAAGGGGGACAAGGCGGCCGAAGAGAGGTTCAAGAAGATCAGCGAGGCATATGCCGTTTTGAGCGACAAACAGAAGCGCCAAGAATACGACACCTTCGGTTCCGAGGGATTTCATCAGCGCTTCTCGAAGGAAGATATTTTTCGGGGCTTTGATATCAACGACATTCTCAAAGAATTCGGCTTCGGAGGTGGTGATATTTTCGGAAACCAGAGCGGAAATGCCCGTTTTACTTTCGGCACCCAATCTCCCTTCGGGGGGCGCGCTCGGCCTCAGGCCCAGCGCATGCAGGGGTCCGACATCGTTTACGAGCTATCTTTGACGCTGGCGGAGGCCGCATTCGGAACGACCAAGCAGATAACGACTCAAAACCAGGGCACACCGGAGCGGATCACGGTCAAAATCCCCAAGGGCTTGACCACTGGAAAGAAATTGCGGCTGGCGGGGAAGGGGAATCCGGGAGCCTACGGCGGTCCGCGCGGAGACCTTTACATTCAGGCGAAGTTGATGGATGATCCGGTATTCAGCGTAGAGGACCAGGATCTGGTCACGTATCGCGAGATCAAGCTCACCGACGCTATGCTGGGTACTACGATTTCAGTTCCGACACTGGAGGAGAAGCAATATAACTTAAAAATCCCGCCCGGGATCAAGAATGGCACCCGAATGCGGCTACCTGGGCATGGTATGCCTTCGATGAAGGGAAGCAAACGGGGCGACCTCTACGTTTGCATCCACATTCAAATCCCCAAACATTTAACATCCGAACAGAAGGCGTTGGTTGAAAAGCTTGCGGAGACGGGTCTCTAGCAGGCAACGGGTCAGCATCCAGCGGGTTCCTGAAAAGATCATCCCTGAGAGGTTTCGATGAGACGGGGCTCCGGAATGACGACTGCCAGGGTTACTTTTGATAACATTCTTTTTTCATTCATAAAGTCCTCTCTATTGAGCCCGCTCAGCTGAACTCGCCAAATTTGACTTTGAATGCATTTCGCGATAAAGTTTTCCATATAATTGGCGATATTAAAACGTGTGGTCATCGTGCACATGATTTCTTCCTTAGATTCGGATGATGCCTGAGCTGATCCCGGTCCTGTCCGCGGCCGAGCTCCGCCGGCTGGTGTTCGACTTGGCCCAACGAATTACGGTAGATTACCGCGGCCGAGATCTTGTTATGATTGGCGTGCTGAAGGGTTCCTTCGTCTTTCTTTCGGACCTCATCCGGCAACTCGGCATTCCGGTAAAGGTCGATTTCGTGCAGGCCTCCAGTTACGGCAACGGTACGGAGTCATCCGGCCGCATTCAGCTCTTGAAAGGCGTTAATCTTGATATCCGGGATCAGGACGTCCTCGTGGTGGAAGATATCGTCGACACGGGTTTCACCGTCCGATGGATTATCGATTACCTGGCGTCGATGCATCCGCGGAGCGTAGGCGTTTGCGCTCTTATTGACAAACAGGCGCGCCGGAAAGCGGATGTGCCGATCCCGTACGCAGGTTATATGGCGGGCGATGGTTTCTTGGTGGGATACGGTTTGGACCACGCCGAGCAATACCGCAATTTGCCCGAGGTCTGTCGGCTCAAGCTGTGAGGGGAAAGCCGACGGCGATCAGCCGGCCGATCTTCCGTCCGGCTAGTTGCAAGCTGGAACTACTTTCCAGCTCCAAAAACCTTAACCGATGGGGTTCAGCCATGATCGTGATGTGCGAGGGATGTGAAACAAGTTTCCAGGTGGAAGACCGTTTGATCAAACCCACGGGATCCAAGGTGCGGTGTTCGAAGTGCCGGCATGTTTTTGTCGCTTATTTGCCGGCCGCGTTAAGCGTGCCGGAAGAGCCTTTGATTCTGAGTGACGAATTGCCGTCAGCCTCGTCAGCTGGCAGCATAGCGGAACGGCCTGATATCGGATCCCAAATCGATGCTCTCTTCGCCAATGACTTGCCTGTGGGAACGGATGCTTCAGCCGATCAGGAACCGGAGTTGCTCGACGTTGATGACCTGCTGGCGGAGGATTCACCGCCGGCGTCAGCATTGACCGGGGCAACACCGGAAGACGATCTTAAGCTGGATTTGGATCTTGACCTGAGCTTCGACGAGGATCAGACGGCTAAGGAGCCTTCGGCAGAGCTTGCCGGTCCGCCAGCCGCTAGCGGTGCTCCGGAACTCGATTTCAGTCCGGATTCCGATCCTGACCAGGAAGCCGCAACCGGAGACATGCTCCCCAGCTTGGACGATCTCGGCATCAAATTGGATAACTTGGAGCAGATGGACGATCAGACCACGGCCGATGCAGCGCAGAGCGCTGAAGCCGATGCGTCTGGGTCATCCGAACTCGAACTGGACTTGGATCTCAATGCATTGATGGCCGAGAGTGTGGAGGATTTGCCGTCGGAATCCGCTGCGAACCAAGCAGAGGGAGCGTTGCCGGATCAGGCGTCCGACTCCCCCGTCGAGTCTTTCGCCGCGGATGACCTTGCGGAAACGCAGCCAGCGAGCGAAACCGAACTGGACTTGTCGGATCTTGAGGCCATGCTCGAAGGTAATCCCCAAGAGGGGGAAGGCATAAGCGGTGCTGATGCTGGAATCGACCTGAATCTGGACGCGGACGCAACTGCCGTCGACGAGAGTGAAAAAACCGGGGATATGGAGGAGCTGGATTTGGCCTCGATTATGGGCGAGACGGCTGCCGCAGACCTGGATGGCACGACCGAGGGGTTGTCGGCTGAAATTGATTTGGCTCTCGATGTCGAAGACGAACCGAGCTCTGCGCCGGCTGTGGCCGCATCGGCCCAACCCCCTGACGATGAACTGGATTTCTCGGATATCACCAATATCCTGGAAGAACCAACGATCGAATCGGACAAGGCGACCGAGGATGCGCCTCTTGCGATTGACCTGATGCCGGATGACGACCAGACGCAGGCCGCCCCGTCTGATTTGGCACCTTCGACGGAGACACCGGACGGCGTTCTGCTCGATCTCGAAAGCCTGTTGGAGGATGAAGCTGAGGGTGAAGCTCCAGCCGAGCAGAAACCCACTCAACTGAACGAGGAACTTGACCTGGATTTTACGGTTGGAGCTGCACCGGCTATGGCCGACGATCTGGAAATCGAGATCGAACCGGTCGCTGAAGAAACCGGAATCGAGCGGCCGGCCGAGCCGGCCGTGGCTGCTGACGCATTGGATGACCCATCCGCAGCCGCAACAGACCAATTTACAGCAGAAGAGGTCAGGTTTACAGCAGAAGAGGTCAGTGCCGTAAACGCCGGTGCCACCGATGTTCTGGATATGGGGTCTGCCGCCGCAGCGGCGGCGATGACCGCTGAGGCGCCGCATCGCTCAGGTTTGCGGAACTATCTGCTGATAGCGGCCGGTGTAGTGATATTGGCGATCGCCTCCATATTGGTACCTCGCAGTCTCGGAATTCAAATTCCAATCCTGAGTGATCTGGAGATTCCATTCCTCGGGAAAATCTTCCAAGCCGAACCCGAGGACACCGCCGGCAACCTCAAGCTGGCGCCGCTCGCTGAGAACCTTGTCGCGGAGTTCATCGACCATCCTGGTGCCGGTCGACTTTGCGTGGTCAAGGGTCAGGTCCGCAACAACTACGACCACCCGCGCAGCGCCATCCGGGTGACGGCCAAACTCTACACCAAGGACAAGACGCTGGCTAAAACGGCAACGGTCTATGCGGGCAACGTTATTTCCAACCAGGAGCTCGCCGGCCAGGATATGGCTGCTATTGCCGCGCGCCTGAAGAACAGTGCAGGAGACAACAAAATGAACGTGGGCGTCAAGCCCGGCCGGACCATCCCATTCATGGCGGTGTTTGATCAGCTGCCCACCAACCTGGACGAGTATTCGGTTGAGGTGGCCGGTTCGACGAAATAGCCGGTTGGAATCGACCTGATAGCAATTGCCGGGCAGCGAGACTCGTGCTGCCCGGCCTCTTTTCCATCTTGACAATTCCGGTGCTTTGACCCAATATACACCCCTTCGGCGATGTAGCTCAGTTGGTCAGAGCATGCGGCTCATATCCGCAGTGTCCGGGGTTCAAATCCCTGCATCGCCACCATAAGACTCACCTAACCCGCTGAAATTATTCAGCGGGTTTTTCAATTTTTGGAGACCTGCAAAGCCCAATTCGACTTCTTACACACAACCGTTACACACAACGGGAGTCGGATTGAGTCCTATGAAACCGCCCAGCAGGTCTCCAGATTACATAGTTCGGAATTCATATTCCTATTGTTTCCGAATGAATGTGCCAATCGATCTGCAACCTCTTGTTGGCAAAAGAGAAATCCGGTATTCCCTTAGGACCGGCTTTGTTGGAGTTGCCAAGTCCAAGGCACGGCTTCTGGCCGGTCAGATCCAAGTCTTGTTTAGGATGCTTCGGAAGAGGAGGGCACTGCTATTGCCGAGTTTGAGTGATGAACGGATCAAGGAGCTTGTTCAGCAGTACCTTGACCGATACAAGAAGGGACTTGAGGAAAGGAACCTGAGTGGTGAGAATCCTTTCATGAACGAGGAGGATTTCCATCAGTACGTGGGGGGCCTGGATGACATCAAGGCAGACAAAATATGGGAAGCCATACGTTCCGGAAATCCTTTTAAAGGAGGGTATTCTCAAACTTGATTTCGGCATCGACCTCGGCCATCTCAAGAACAGCAAGTATGTGGTTCGGTAACGGTTCTTGATGGAACCAAGATGGGACCCATTGTAAATTAGCATGCTGAAAGCCCCCCATACCCGAAAATCGGGAAAATGTGCATGTGAACCTGAATGCATACGGGGAGAGGTCGATGGGACCCAGGTCCCTGCCGGGGTGGGGGTGGTATGCCCCCGCCGGGGGTGTTCGATGAAATTCTTTTGCAGTTCTTCTGGCAGTGGGGTAGAATGTTCTTGTTCCTTCAACCGGGAGGCACACCATGAAAGCCATGATAAAGGCAGCTGCTAAAAAGTTTGGAGTTCCTTCGGAGGTTTTGGATCTGATTGGCCGGAACTGGCTCTCCCAGGTGATCGACGAGTTCCCCGGTCTCCTCCTTCCTCCGATCATGCAGACCTTGCAC
>Ga0105105_10000018_pt1 | contig 67337 bp, 67 predicted proteins | sample PPLLaktember2015_4_FD_79108 | JGI IMG/M metagenome (GOLD analysis project Ga0105105, IMG submission 79108) | Freshwater sediment microbial communities from Prairie Pothole Lake near Jamestown, North Dakota, USA - PPLs Lake P8 Core (1) Depth... | ecosystem: Environmental > Aquatic > Freshwater >...
GATGGAGTTGGTGACTGAGCCGGATATTCGTACTGCTGAGGAGGCTAAGGTTTTTTGTGAGGAATTGCAGTTAATTTTGAGATATTTGGATATCTCGGATGGGGATATGGATAAGGGTCAGATGCGATGTGAGGTTAATATTTCTCTTCGGGAGAAGGGGACGGATACTTTTGGGACTAAGGTTGAGATTAAGAACTTGAACTCATTTCGTGTTGTGGAACAGGCGATTGTTTATGAAATGACTAGACAAGCTGAGGTTTTGAATCAAGGCGGTGAAGTGGCTCAAGAGACTAGAGGTTGGGATGATGTTAAGGCTATCACTTTTAGCCAAAGGAAGAAAGAAAATGCTAATGATTATAGGTATTTTGTAGAGCCGGATATTCCTCCTTTTGAGACTGCTGCAATTGTAGCTGATGCTGCGTCTATTAAAGCTGAGCTTCCGATTGCAAAAAGACAGCGATTTACTACTCAATATAATTTACAAACTCAGCAAATTGAGATTTTAGTTAAAAATAAGGCTTTGGCTGATTATTTTGAACAAGTTGTCTCCGAATTAGAAGCTTGGATTAAATCTGAAGATAAGCAATTAGTTGAGTCTGAACACTCTAAGCTTATTAAATTATCTGCTAATTATCTTTTGACTGAGCTTATTAAGCATTATGCCTATAAGGGCTTTAATTTCAAGAGTTCCCCAATTACTGCTGAGAACTATGCTGAGTTTATAAAGATTGTCTTTAGTGGAGAGGTATCTTCCACTGGAGCTCAGACTTTGTTATTGCAAATGTTAGAGACCGGCTCAGATCCTAGTGATATTGTAGAATCTCAAGGTCTAAAGCAGGTTAATGACACTGATGCTTTGCAACAAATTATCGATCAAGTTATCTTGGAGCAGGAAAAAGTTGTCTCAGATTACAGAGGTGGTAATGAGAATGTGATACAATTCTTAGTAGGGCAGGTTATGAGATATTCAAAAGGTAGTGCAAACCCTCAAATTGCTAAGCAATTACTACACGATACTATTACTCAGAATAAATAATTCAATATGCAGATACAATGGCAAAATAATATTACTCTTACGGTTAAAGGTAAAGATTACAGAATAGTTATTAATCCTGTGACGGAAGAGGGTTCTAAACCAATTATTGCGATTAAAGACAATGATTTAACTATATCTACTAACAAATTAGCTTTTGATAATTCTAAGGGCTATCACATTAGTGGAGCAGGAGAATATTCTTATCAGGGTGTGACTGTCAGGGTTAAATCTATTCAACAAGAATCTATGACTCATCCTATCAATTTAGTGTCATTATCTGCAGAAGGTATATTATTAGTTATTATATTGGGTGTTGCTCAAGGATTAGACTCTAAAGATTTAGAGTTTTTGGGTAGTCCAGATATTCTCTTGATGTCTATGAATGGTTCTTTTGGTTCAGAAAAGTCAATTCAGTTGATTAATGCTGTTGAGCCTAGAATTGTAATTCCAGTGTATGAAAATGAGTCACAGCTTCAAGCTTTGAGCAGTGAATATGGGGTAAAAACAGAACCTCAATCTGAATTTAGTTCCAAAAAAGCAGATTTACCTTTTGACTCAGTTGAGATCAAGGCATTAGAACCACAGATTAAATAGTTAAAATTATGGCAACAGAAGACACCAATATCCAAAAGATTGAAAATATGGGTAATATAGAATTTACTGATATTGTTTCTGAGATGGAGAATGCCTATATTGACTACTCAATGAGTGTGATTATAGATAGAGCTTTACCTGATGTCAGAGATGGTTTAAAACCAGTTCACAGAAGAATTTTATACGCCATGCATGAGCTTGGTCTTAGGCCGGAGGCAAAGTTTAGCAAGTCTGCCAAAATAGTTGGAGATGTACTTGGTAAATATCATCCTCATGGAGATACGGCTGTGTATGATTCTTTAGTTAGAATGGCCCAATACTTTTCTTTGAGATATACTTTAGTAAATGGGCAGGGAAACTTTGGATCTATGGATGGTGATTCAGCAGCTGCGATGAGGTATACTGAGGCAAAGATGGCCAAGATAACTCGGGAAATGTTATTAGATATAGATAAAAATACTGTTAACTTTACTCCCAACTACGATGGTAGTCGCAATGAGCCGAGTGTGCTTCCAGCTAGGGTGCCAAATTTATTGATAAATGGAGGAACAGGAATTGCTGTTGGTATGGCAACTAATATCCCGCCACATAACTTGAAAGAAGTAGTGGGAGCAACTATTGCTTTGATTGAAAATCCAGATATTACTATTGAGGAATTGTTGAAGTTTGTGAAAGGTCCTGATTTTCCAACTGGTGGAGAATTATATAATATAGATAATATTAGACAGGTTTATGCTACAGGGAGAGGTCCATTAGTCACTAGAGCTAAGGCTGAGATTGTAGAGAGGGGTAAGAAGGGTAATGCTTTTGATATTATTGTTTCAGAGATGACTTATCAAACTAATAAAGCTACTCTGATTGAGAAAATGGCTAATTTAGTTCGCGATAAAAAATTAGATGGGATTAAGGATATTAGAGATGAGTCATCTAAAAAAGTTAGAATAGTAATTGAGTTAAAATCTGATGCTTATCCACAAAAGGTATTGAACAAACTATATAAACTGACTGATTTGCAAAAGACTTATCATGTTAACATGTTGGCTCTTTGTGATGGGATAGAACCAAAAACACTATCTCTAAAGCAGGCTTTACAGTATTATATTAGACATCGTAAAGAGGTGGTAATCAGGAAAACTGAATTTGAGTTACAACAAGCCAAAGATCGAGCTCATATTTTAGAAGGACTCAAAAAAGCTTTAGATTTTATAGACGAGGTTATTAGTATTATTCGTGGCTCTGAGAGTAAAGAAATTGCCAAATTAAATTTGATTAAAAGATTTGAATTTAGTCAATTACAAGCTCAAGCAATTCTAGATATGCGACTCCAGACTTTGGCTGGATTGGAACGACAGAAAATTTTAGATGAATTAGCTGAGTTGGTAATATTAATTCAAGAATTAGAATCAATATTAGCCTCTGAGGAAAGAATCTTTGCAATTATTAAGAATGATTTACAAGAAGTCTCTGATCAATATGGTGACGATAGAAAAACAAGAGTATTCAAAGAAGATTTAGGAGATTTCAAAGAGACAGATTTTATCCCAAATGAAGATACTATTATAATTTTGACTAAAGATGGTTATATTAAACGAGTAGACCCGAAAGAATATCGTTCTCAAAGGCGTGGCGGAGTAGGAATATCTGGGGTTAAGACTAGAGAAGATGATTCTGTATCAATTTTTCTACACACCACTACGCATGCTAAGTTATTATTCTTCACTAATAATGGTAGAGTTTTGAAATTAAAAGCATATGAGATTCCTCAAGGATCTAGAATAGCTAAAGGTCAATCCATTGTTAATTTCTTAGAATTATCTAAGCAGGAACAAATTCAATCTATTTTGCCAATGGAAGATTCTTCAAATAGTTTCATCTCTATTGTCACTAAATTAGGAATTATCAAAAAAAGTGTAATGTCAGTCTATGCTAATGTCAGAAAAGGTGGAATCATAGCAATTAATTTGAAAGACAATGATACTTTAATTCAAGCTACTATTACTTGTCCGGATGATGATATCATTTTATTCACAAGCCAAGGTAAGGCGATTAGATTTCCTCAAGAAGAGTTAAGACCAATGGGAAGAACAGCAGCTGGAGTTAAAGCTATAACTCTTAAATCAGATGATACAGTTTTATCTATGCAAACTATCCGATCAGGGGATGAACAAGGCTGGTTAGTTATTGCTACATCTTATGGTTACGGTAAAAAGAGTAAATTAAGTCACTATAAGGTACAAAAAAGAGGAGGTAGTGGGGTTAAAGTCTCTAAAGTTACCACTAAAACAGGCACAGTTATTGGGGCACAAGTTGTTACAGCAGATAGTAAAGAGCTAATAGCTATATCTCTAGGTGGTAATATAATAAAGCTGAATATTCAAAAAGATATCCCTACTTTATCCAGAGATACCCAAGGAGTGAAAATTATGAGACTAACCAAAGATGATACCATTGCATCTATTGCAGTGACCACAGAAGATGAGGTTGAAGGTGAAGAATAAAAAACTTATTTGACTATTTCGATAAAATCTTTTATACTTAAATCAAGTTCAAAATTAAAATAAATTATGCTAGATCAAACTAATAGATTTTTATCACCACAAGAAATAGTAAATCAATTTAACATTGAATCTAATAGTCAGGTTGCAGATTTTGGTAGTGGAGCTGGAGACTTTGCTATTGCAATAGCTGAGTTACTTTCAAACCAAGGTAGAGTCTATGCTATTGATGTATTAGAATCAGCGCATCAATCATTGAGGAGTAGGTCTAAGATAAAATCTATAACTAATATAGAGTTGATTTTAGCTAATTTAGAATGTGATTCAGGTTCTAAGTTACAAAAAGAATCACTAGATTTAGTAATGATTCATAATATTATGTTTCAAGTTAGTAATAAAAAGAAATTAATTCAAGAAGCACATAGAGTTCTTAAATCTAATGCTAAATTAGCTATGATTGAATGGGATATGACAAGTCCTATTGGCCCAGCTAAAAATTTACGCTTACCAGAAAGAGAAATAGTATCTTTAGTTCAGAATAATGGCTTCTCAATAGATTATAAAATTAAAGCAGGAAAATACCATTATGGATATATCTTTAATAAATTATAATCATGGCTAAAAACAATTCATTAGATTCTTTTATTAAAAATAAAAAAGTTATCATAGTAGCTGGTGTATTAATGACAGCTATGATTGTATTAATGTTAGCTAATGCTTTAGGATTTAATCCTAGAGGAAGAGGTGTGAAATTAGAAAATGCAGATCTAGTAGTATGGGGATTGTGGGATGAAAGTGAATTAATGAATAGTTATATCTCAGAATTTAGGAAACAATATAGTAATATAAAGATAGACTATCGTAAATTAACACCTCAAGAATATGAGACTGAGTTAGTAAATGCATTAGCTGAAAATAGAGGGCCTGATATATTTGCTATGCATCATACTTGGTATAGTAAGCATAAAAATAAATTGGCACCAATGCCAGAGGAGATAATGACATTGAAAGAATATAAAGATAGATTTGTAGATTTAGTTTATGAAGATTTTGTATTTGAAGATAAAGTGTATGGTTTTCCTTTATATACAGACACTTTAGCATTATTTTATAATAAAGATGCCTTTAATGATGCTGGTATAACCAATCCTCCAGCTACTTGGCAAGAACTTCAACAGATTGTACCTAGACTAACTAAAATAGATCAATTTGGTAATTTTATACAGTCAGGAATTGCTTTGGGTACTGGTGATAATATAAACAGGTCTCCAGATTTATTGTCTGCATTAATGATACAAACTGGGGCTAAGATGACAGATCCTAATGATTATACTAAAATTACATTCACACAAGGTAGGTCTCAAAGTGGTCAAAATATAAATTCAGCTGAATTAGCTATGGAATATTACACAGATTTTGCTAACCCCAGAAAGACGGTGTATACATGGAATTCAAGCCTAAATAATTCTATAGATGCTTTTTATGAGAGGGAAGTAGCTATGATGATAGGATATTCATATCAGGTTGAAGCTATTAAAGCTAAAGCTCCTAGACTTAATTTTGCAGTATCCCCTTTACCTCAGGTCTCTTTAGATTCTGGGTTAGCTAACTATGCTAACTATTGGGGTTATGGAGTTAGTAGTCAGTCTAAATACCCTAGTGAATCTTATCAGTTTTTGAAGTTTATGACTGAAAAAGAGCAGTCCCAAGAGTATTTCCTAAACACCAAACGTCCAACTCCTAGAAGAGACTTAATAGATATACAGTCACAAGATTTAGATTATGGGGTTTTTGTAAAACAAGTACTGCAAGCTAAAACTTGGAGACAACCAGATAATAATACTGTAGATAAGATTTTGATTGAAGCAATTAATAGTGTGAATCTAGGTCTGTTTAGCTATAGCAGAGCTCTATCTCAAGCTCAGGCTCAAATTCAAGCTTTGGCAGATAATTTTGCAAAATGAAAAGTCTAAATTTAAAAAATATATTTAGTATTATTATAATAATATTCTTTGTATTTAGTGGATTTGTATCTAATATAAGTTTTGTCTTAGCGCAAACTTCTCCAGCTACTAATTCTACAGAAGGAGCTACAGGCTCAGAGTCGGGATTAGTAAAATGTGGAGTAAGTAGAGATTGTACAATATGTGATATATTTATCTTAATAAGAGATATATTTAATTTTGCATTGGGGTTAGTAGCAGTTTTGGCTGTAGTAAGCATCGTAATAGGAGGAGTATATGTTTTGACCTCAGCGGGAAATCCAGGTAAAGTAGGTGAAGGTTATGGAATAATCACCAATTCAGTGATAGGTCTGTTACTAGTAATGGCAAGTTTCTTGTTATTTAGCTTTTTATTAGTAACACTTGGATTTCAAACAGCTAATTTTTCGGCAGTATTAGATTTTCAAGAAGGGCAATTATTTAGTGTAAAATGTGATACTACTAGTACTTTTAACGATAGAGGAACGAATGGGGGAGGGCAAGGAGTCTTAAGTGGAGAAGGTGGTGGTAGTGGTAATGTTGGGTCTCTTAATGTTGCTTGTATAGATTCGAAAAATATTGATGATGAAATTTCTGCTGTATTAAGAACAATTTCATTGTATGAAGGTACCTCAACAAGGAGAGGATATTTTACAATTCAGGGGTATACCTATGTCCCAGAAAATACTACTCAACATCCCGCTAGAGTAGTAAGCAGATCAGATGCTTATGGAAGATATCAGATGAAATCAACTACTTGGCCAGGATGGGCAGCTAGAGCCGGAGTTCCTAAAAATTCAAATGGAACATTTAATATATCACCAGTTTATCAAGATGCTGCAGTAGCTAGATTTTTAACAGATAATAGTATTGCAACATGTAGTTCTTTTGCAGCAAATGCTAAAAGACCAAACAAACCTAGTCAATATGACCAAGCCTGTCAATGGACAAGTATTCCAGGATGTAGAACTCAACCTAACCCTACAACAAGTAGATATCCAGACGCAGTAGTAGTTTGTAATAAATTACTAGAAGATGAAAGGACAGGTAACTGTAAACAATAAACCCATAATATGAAATACTTTATTTATTCAATTTTAATAATATCAATATTTCTCCCAGATTTAACTAATGCTAAAAGTTATCAAATTTCACTGTTCTATGATAAGTCAAAAGATGAAATAAGGCTAGATAGATTTGTTGCAGAACCAGTGAAATTAGTAGATACAGAAGATATTATAACTTTTGATGATAGAACAACTCTACCTATGGATAATAACTTTCAGGTAAATTTAGAAGCCTATCAATATACTTTTCCTCAAACATTGGTATATCCATACACCGAGGGAGCCTTTGTAATTAATGTAGATTATTTCCCTCATGTTAAAGCTATTAATATCAAGAGTAAAAATGGGAAAGTACTCAATATTGATGTATCTAAAGACAGTACCTGTAATCAGAATTTAGTCTGTGAATACGAAAAAGGAGAGAACGCAAATAGCTGTTTAGCAGATTGTGTTGGAGATAATATTAATTTTTCAGAAGATACTATTAAAACTCTACAACAACAGAATGGTGTTATTAGAAATGAAGAAGGAGTGGTTTTGTTATCTAATAATGAAACTAATATTGAATCAGATAATACGGAAACAGCTGAAGCAAATCCTTCTAATAGCACCAACATAATACTTTTAATAAGTGGGATAGTATTTTTAGTAGCAGGAGTAGGACTATTTATTTGGAAATTAAGAAAAAGATGATATAATAAAATATATTAAATCAATACAATATGAAATATTTATATAGAATCAGTTTATGTCTAGTGTTATTGCTATCTTTAAATTTTAATTCAAACTACTTTCAGTCAAATAATCCTAATTTTAATCCCTCAATAGTCAATACTACTTTAGCAAATAGTTTACAAGAAGGTTTAACAGATTTTAAAGAAGCAGATTCAGGACTTAATACTTCAGGAACATTAATTGGATATGTAGCCAATATAATAAGATGGATATTGGGTATATTGGGGACAGTTTTCTTTGTAATTATAGTAATTCAAGGATATTTATATATGATTGCAGGTGGAGATGCTAGTAAAACAGCAGCAGCAACAGGAGCTATTACTAATGCTGTAGTCGGTTTACTAATCATTATGGGAGCTTTTCTAATTACTAATTTTGTAACAAGTGGACTCATAGCTAGTGGAGGAGGTGCTTAAAATTTTATCTTAATATTATGCTAAAATCATTAATTTCAAACTTTATAATAAAAACAGTTGAAGCTCAAGAAAGCTTACCTCCAGTGTTGGGAGTTCCAACAGGTACCGGAGTCACGGAACAAGGAGATCTGTTTAGTTTTGTAGCCAATATTGTAAGATGGAGCCTCGGACTTACAGGTATAATTTTATTTGTTATAATTATAGTTTCGGGATTTAATTATGCTACCGCTGGAGGAGATACTAAGAAAACTGAAGATGCGATATCTACAATCACCAATGCAGTGATAGGATTATTCATAATAGGCTTTGCTTTTGTAGTATCTAATACAGTATTAAGTTTTATATTTAATTTATAAAAGTTATCCACAATTGTACCTATTGCATATTTTAAATAAATAAGATAATATATAATATATAGAACATAATATTAATAATTTATAAATATTCTTATGAATACTATCAAAAGATTAAAATCAATAATAAACAAAGTAACTTTACCAATTTTATTATTAGCTCCTGTTATTGCTGGGGCTGTAAGTCCAGTAAGGGATGAGCGACCAATTGCAGCCATCCCAACAGGATCCGGGGTAAATGAAGCAACTAACTTAATAGAGACAATATCAGATGTTATTAGATGGGCACTTGGATTTATTGGTATTGTAGTATTCTTAATATTCTTATTTGCTGGATTTGAATATGCTACATCTGGAGGAGATTCAGGAAGAGCTGAGTCAGCTCAAAAGAGAATGATTAATGCTGTCATTGGATTAATTATAATCTTCTTTGCTTTTGTTGCATCTAATGCTATATTAGCATTTATTTTTCAGCAACAAATCTAAAGTTAATTAAATCTTTGCTTTAGAGAATAAAAAGAGAGCATATACTCTCTTTTTACTTTGGGTATAAATTAATTTGTTATATATTTATATTTTTGATATAATATATTTATACAATAAACATATATGAAAATATTTATATTAATATTATCAACTTTAGGAGTTCTACTATTTAGTATAAACAATAGTTTTGTAACTAATGAAGTATATGCAGGACTTAAAACTCCTGATGTCACACTGCCAGATAAAGGTTCAATTCCAGATCCTGAAGCTTCTGGAATATTTGGAGGTACTAGTTTTATAGAAGCAGTTTCACTGATTATAAATTGGCTATTAGGATTTATAGGTATTATAGTCTTTGTAATATTCTTGTTGGCTGGATTTGAATATTCTACATCTGGAGGCGACAGCGATAATGCAGAAATAGCTCAAAAAAGAATGGTAAATGCATTAATTGGACTAATTATTATATTCTTTGCTTTTGTGGTCTCTAATGCCGTATTAGGTTTTGTCTTCCAAGATTCTATTCCAGCAGAAGAGGAGGGAATAGAGGCTAATATCAGTAATATCTTAAATTAAATCAATATGAAAAAATATGTCTTATTAATAGTAATCAGTATAATTTCCTTAACTAGCTTTAATTTAGCCTCTGCACAGACAGCAGAGCAGGCTTCTTTGTCGCCAGATGGATCATCTAGTGGTGGGGCTACAGGTAATGGAACAGCACCAGATGGATCTAGCGCTGGATCAGCAAGTGGAGGAACCCCTTCTGATGCTAGTTCACCGCAGACAGTTGGATTTATAAATCCAAGTAGGTTCAATAGTATTACAGACTTGATAGCAGGTATAATTAATTCACTTTTAGGTGTGCTGGGAGCTATCACTGTGGTTATATTAGTCTCTTCTGGATTCAAATATATGACTAGTTCTAATCCTGGAGAGGTTGGGCAAGCTTTAGATGGGATTAAGAACGCCGTAGTAGGGCTTATGATTATTATGGGAGCTTTCCTAATTACTCAATATGTAATTACTGCTTTGTCTGTGTAAAAAGAAAAGACCTAGTACTCGCCACTAGGTCTTCAATATTTTACTTATTAACGAGCTTGAATTGTTGGATATCCCCCAAAACCAACTTTCATATAATATTCATAGTTATTATTGATATCTTGCATCCCAATCTTGTCTTTTACTTTTTGAGAATAAGGTTGTCCAGACAGTAAAGATATCGAAACACTACCATTTAGACTATCTGGTAAATTTTTACATCCATCTTCTCTTTGTACAAATATATTCCCACCAATGTTTACTCTATTATCAAGATAAAAATTTATCTTAGGATCACCAGTCATTGTAAAACACACTTTCAGTGGAATGTTTGGTAGTTCATATATTCCATCTTTGTCAATTACAATAGTCTCCATCTCGGTAGGAAATAAAAACTTGATTAGTAAGATTACTAATATCAATAATGATAAAAACCATTTTTTTTGATTAATTCCTAAAGCCATTACTGCCAATATACCTATCACAAATATTTCCTCTTTAGAAATATCCCCACCGAATAGAATGATCTTAGCTCCTAACCATAATCCTGCTATTGACAGAAGTATGTTAGACAAGAGGATAGACCAGTTTATATTGGACATTCTACCCCCTCCGCCGGACGGAGGTGTAGATCCAGTCGTTGACCCCGATGCCGGAGCAGGGGAGGGGCTATTTGAGCTAGGAGCAGGATCCAACTTAGATAATGCCATTTTAACAACTATTGTTATCCCAACTATTATAGCTAGGAGAAGGATCAAAATGATCAAAGTAGCAATTGACATTTGAAAGTGCTCAAAATCAGTACGATTAGAAACTAGCATATCTTTAATAAAAAGTCAATATTTATAAACAAAAAAATACCGACTCTTGGAGAGTCGGTATAATAAGTTTGACGGCTATGAATTACGCTGACTTATAATTCCTTGAATGGCTTCTAATACACCGCTACCAAAAGTATTAAGATTCATTTCTTTTAGCAATCCACTTTCTATGAGTTTATCCAGGTTTTCTTGATTGAGAGCTTCTTCTCTTGTAAGTCTCATTTCTTTGGGTATCTTATTGTTAAGTGATCCATCTTCATTATATCCCATAAGTATAGCAATTGCTCTTTGTCTAAATTTTACTTTTTGCAACGCCCCCTTACCTAACTCTGCTTCTATTGAACTGGATTCGCGAGCTTGAAGAATAGCATCTGATGGATCTGCATTAGATATTGTTACATTACCAAGCCAAATCCCCATATTGGTTGATAAAACCTTATCTTTTAATATTTGAGTTACACTATGACTAAGTTTATAACTCTGAGATAGGATTTCATCTAGTGAAAGGGTTGATTTTCCTATAGCTTCTCTTACTGCTTCGTCAAAAAGCTTACTGAGTTCAACTAAGTATCCAGGACTATTTGGACCAATGCTAAGAGAAGCATTAACATTATAAAATGTTTGTACAGGGTTAATTACTCGGTATGGAACTCTTCCTCTTACAGATTTAAGGGCTGGCTTAGAAGATATATCTAATCCAGAAATTATTGCTTCTGGTAGATCAATTTCCTCATCTGGAGATGAAATATATTCTAATGTCCTCTGTGTTGTATCAACAGAGGCCACCTTTTGGTGAAATCCCACCAAGCTAAAATATAGTCCTTTTACTACACGGGGGCGTAATAAGGAGAAAATATCAAAAGTACCATCTACAGGTACTTCCTCATCTGGACTAGGTGGATCTGTTGTGAGTAAATATCTTTCTGCACTGGGTCGTTGACCTAGAAATTCAAAAATATCAACATTTGAACCCTCAGTTGTACCAATTCCCATACTAATATATACAAAAGCTATAATACACAATAGAACTAATGTAAGAATAATTCCTAAAATTGCTTCCAGTATTCCTCCGCCAACACTAACTATGAGAGCAGTTATAAGACATATTATAACGGTAGCTGGTGTTAAAAGTAGAAATATTAATACTTTTGCGATTGAAAAGTTAGTTAAGGATTGTAGTATTTTGATGAAGTTTTTCACTTGTAAAAGAGCGATGGTGCATTGCTATAATTAACATAAATACAAAAAAATGTCAATTTAAATTAAAACTCTCCTACAGGGTAGGAGAGTGTGGTCTAGAATTTAGATATGATTGAATTTGTTGAGCTAAGAGATATACTTGAGAGGCTATTACCCAGATTATTATAATTATCCAGCAAGCCGCAATGGCAATTAGAATAAGGGATATTTTTATATATTCTGACTTTAGGATTGTAGAACTGAGTTTATAAAGGTTTATTAGTAACTTTTTCATAATACACAAACTCCAAACTCTCAATTGATGATATTCCATATGTTATATAATGTCAAATTTACTATTTGTATGAGTACATTTATATTTGTGAATTAAGTCCTCCTACGTCCTCCAAAGGAGGACAGAAGCTCAAGTGACAAAATACTCCACCCCGTCAGGCGAATCCTGCCACCCCTCAAGAGGGGAATTAAAACACTGTCCTCCTTAATAGAAAGACAAAAGATCAAGTTGTAAGAACATAACAGGCGACTGAAAAGTCGCCCCTATAAAACTCATAAATTACAAATCATCATTCACCATTCATAATTTATCATTACATTCCCTAATATTGACAAATAATCAGATATATAATACAATGATAAGAGTTCCCAAAAGAGGTGTGCTTTTGAGTGTTCAAGGTGTAAGGAACACTCGCCCCGCTAATTATAATTATTATTTTATGCCTACTATACAACAATTAGTACGACGAGGTCGCAAGACTTCTATCAAAAAAACCAAGTCTCCAGCTCTAGGGAGAACCTTTAATGTTCTTAAAAATAAGCCTTTAGAGAGTAACTCTCCTTTTAAAAGAGGTGTATGTGTGAAGGTTACCACTACCACTCCTAAGAAACCTAACTCTGCTCTTCGTAAAATTGCTAGAGTGAGACTATCTAATGGACAAGAAGTCACCGCATATATTCCAGGTATGGGACATAATTTACAGGAGCACTCAGTTGTAATGTTAAGAGGCGGAAGAGTGAAAGATTTGCCAGGAGTAAGGTATCATATTGTTAGAGGTGTGCTTGATACTGCTGGAGTTGATGGAAGATCTCAGGAGCGAAGTAAATATGGGGTTAAAAGACCTAAACAATAGACTTTTTATTAAAATATTTTAAATATTATGGCTAGAAGAAAGCGCAATTATACTAGAGAAATAGAATTAGATCCAAGATACAAGAATCTTTTAGTTTCTCAATTTATCAACTACATTATGTTAGATGGTAAGAAAGTTATAGCTCGTAAAGTGTTTTATGGAGCTATGGATATTATTGAAAAAGAATATTCACAAGACTCTTTGAATGTATTTAATACTGCTATTAAGAATGTTTCTCCCGCTGTAGAGGTAAGATCTAAAAGAGTCGGTGGAGCAAATTATCAGGTTCCTGTAGAGGTGAGGCCTGCTCGTAAAACTTCTCTTGCTTTTAGATGGATGTTAGATGCTGTTCGTAAGAAAAAAGGTAAATCTACAGATAAAAAGTTAGCCGAAGAGTTAATGGATGCTTTTAATCAAACAGGAGCTGTAATTAAGAAAAAAGAAGATACTCAAAGAATGGCTGAAGCTAACCGTGCCTTTGCTCACTTGAGATAAATATAGATCTCACAACTTTTAAATTAATTGATTCAGTCTACAAATTAGTAATTAATAATCAAATACTATGTCCAAAAATAATCAAGATATTCCCCTAAAGGATGTTCGTAATATTGGTATTATCGCTCACATTGATGCTGGTAAAACCACTACTACAGAGCGTATTTTGTATTTCACTGGTCTTAAACATAAAATAGGTGAGGTTCATGATGGTGCTGCAGAGATGGATTGGATGGCACAAGAGCGAGAAAGAGGAATTACTATTACCTCTGCTGCTACTACTTGTTTTTGGAAAGATCATAGAATTAATATTATTGATACTCCTGGTCACGTAGACTTTACCATGGAGGTGGAGAGATCTCTAAGAGTTTTGGATGGAGCAGTTACTGTATTTGATGGTAAATCTGGTGTGGAACCTCAATCTGAGACTGTTTGGCGACAAGCTGATAGATATAATGTCCCTAGAATTTGTTTTGTTAATAAAATTAATCAGACTGGAGGAGACTTTTATAAATCTTTTGAGTCTATTCAAGAAAGATTATCTAAAGATGCAGTAGTTATTGCTTTACCAATTGGATTTGAGCAAGGAATACGAGGTCTGGTAGATTTAGTTGAGAATAAAGCCTATGTTTATGCAGATGAGGCTGGTATGACTGAAATTGTAGAGGCTGAAGTTCCTGCAGATATGGTAGAGCAGGTAGAGGAGTATAGACAAGTTTTGATGGAAAAAGTCTCTGAAGTCGATGATAGATTGATTGAACTATTCCTAAATGATGGAGAATTATCTACAGATGAGTTAAAATATGCAATTCGAAAGGGGACTCTAGAATCCAAAATTTTCCCAGTTATGGGAGGAGACTCTAGAACTGCTATCGTTAGAAAATTACTTGATGCAGTAATTGAATATTTACCATCTCCTCTAGATATTGATGCTGCCAAAGGAACCGATGTACATGATGAAGAGAAGGAATTACTTAGAAAAGCAGATAAAAACGAACCATTTGCTGGACTTGCCTTTAAGATTGCTACAGATCCATATATTGGACAATTAGTATTCTTTAGAGTTTATTCTGGAGTTTTGAAGAGCGGAAGCTATGTCTATAACTCTACGAAAGGAGAGAAAGAGAGGATTTCTCGTCTTGTTTTGATGCATGCTAATTCTAGAACAGAGGTAGATGAATTATCTGCTGGAGAAATTGGAGCTATTGTAGGGCTTAAGGATACTACTACTGGAGATACCCTTTGTGATGAAAAAAATCCAATCATCCTTGAGAAGATTGTAATTCCAGAACCGGTTATTCAGATTAAGTTAGAGCCAAAGACTAAAGTTGATCAAGAGAAAATGAGCTTAGCTTTACATAAATTGTCTGGGGAAGATCCAACTTTGAAAGTTAGTACTGACGAAGTAACAGGAGATACCCTTATTGCTGGTATGGGAGAGCTACATTTGGATATTATTGTGGATAGAATGAAGCGAGAGTTCGGAGTAGAAGTAAATGTAGGGCAACCACAAGTTGCCTACAAAGAAACTATTCGTGGTAGTGCAGAAGCTCAAGGTAAATATATCAAGCAATCTGGAGGAAAAGGACAATATGGAGATGTTTATCTTAGAGTTGAGTCGTTTGACCCTGAGGCAGTTGAAATTGACCCAAAGAAACCACAACACTATATCTTTGGTAATGAATTAAAGGGAGGATCTATTCCGTCTGAATATGTTCCAGCTATTGAAAAGGGAGTTAAGGAATCTATTGACCGAGGTGTTATCGCTGGATATCCATTGATTAATATCAAGGCTACAGTCTATGATGGATCTTATCATGATGTTGATTCCTCTGAATCTGCTTTCAAAATCGCAGGTTCCATGGCTTTATCAGCTGCTGTAAAGAAAGCAGAGCCTATTCTTCTAGAGCCTATTATGGCAGTAGAGGTAACTATCCCAGAACAATACATGGGAGACGTAGTAGGAGATTTGAACTCAAGACGAGGTCTAATTGAAGAGATGAATGATAGAACTGGAGGACTCAAAGTTGTCTCCGCTAAAGTACCTTTATCATCTATGTTTGGATATGTCACAACTCTAAGGTCTATGACGCAAGGACGAGGAAATGCAGTGATGGAATTCAATGATTATCAACCGGTACCAAGTAATGTACAGCAAGAAATTATTGATAAGAGAACTTCCAAATAATTTAGTACAAGTATAATAGAAATATAAAAAGCCTGAGAATTAAAACTCTCGGGCTTTTTGGTAGTCTGATACAGATTTGATGTCCTCCTTTGGAGGAGGTACCCGCAGGGTGGAGGTGGATTTTGGTCTACTACAAATATTGAAATTAAGATATAATATAAAAATATATAATAAAATCCCTAATGAGTAAAAAACCTGAAGAATATAACCCTGATTGGATTCAAGAAATTTTACAAGTATATCAAAAGAGAGCTAAAAGATTAGATAAAAATCAATCAGATTTAGGTACTGGTAATGCTAATATGAAATTAGGGTCTAGCGATAATGATACAGACTTCCTATATAAGGATAGTAGATTCGATGCAGAAAATTTTAATGAAAAATACTTCTTAGCATATCTTATTGATTTTAGAATCTTTATGAATAAATGGGATACTATTAAGAAAAAAAATGAACAAAGATTTTTTGAAGAGGTTTTGAATATTATCAAAATTAAATATCCTGATAATAAGGATTTAGATAGAATAGAAAGAAAATGGAAAAAATTAAATGAAGATCATAGTCTAATAAAGCTTAATATCCCTAAAAGCGAATTTATAGATTTACGTTTAAACTCTATTTTCCATGAGGACAGGAATAAAAATAAAAAGTTAGAAAAAAGAGACTATCAATCCGCTCTTGAGACGTGGCTATTCATAGATTATATTAGAGAGGCAAGTGATTTAATTATTGCAATTTCTAAATTTATTGACAAGAATTATACACAGGAACAGTAATATAAGTTATAATATACATATAAATATATTTATCTTTATGCCACTTGCAGATACTATTAGACCTCTAACATTAGACACCTTTATAGGGCAAAAACACCTTGTAGGAGAGGGGAAACCCTTATATGTGTGTATTACACAGCAATTACCACAATCCTTTATTTTGTGGGGGCCTCCTGGAGTGGGTAAAACCACATTAGCTCGTATATATAGTAATGCAATTGATGGCAAATTATATGAAGTCTCAGCCGTAAGAGCAGGTAAAAAAGATATAGAAGCAATTATCAAAGATGATACCGAACAGCAAAAGATTTTATTCCTGGATGAGATACATCGTTTTAATAAAGCTCAACAAGATTATTTACTTCCTTTTGTGGAAGACGGAACTCTCATTTTGATTGGAGCTACTACAGAGAATCCCAGCTTTGAGATTATATCAGCATTACAATCTCGTTGTATTATCTATACTCTTAATACTCTTACTGTGGAGGAATTACAAGCTATATTGGTTCAAGCAGGACTTCAGGATATTAGTATCAGTCAGTATATTGCAAAATACTCTAATGGAGATGCCCGTAAGGCTCTGGGAATTTATGAGAGAGCCAATTCTATGTATTCAGATACTCTTAGTATTGAGAAGATTGAAGACATCTTGAAGGATACCAATTTACGATATGATAGGTCAGGAGAGGAGCATTATGATATCATTAGTGCCTTTATTAAAAGTATGAGAGCTAGTCAAGTAGATGCAGCTTTATATTATCTTGCCCGTATGCTAGAAGGGGGAGAAGATCCTAAATTTATTGCTCGAAGAATGGTTATTTTTGCGAGTGAAGATATTGGAATAGCTCTCCCAACAGCTCTTGTCGTCGCAAATGAAGTATTTAGAGCAGTAGAGGTGGTTGGTCTTCCAGAAGCATCAATTAATCTGGCTCATGGAGTTGTATATTTATCTCAAGCTCCCAAGGATAGGCGGGTATATGAGGGGATTAAACAAGCCCAAAAAGAAGTGAAACAATCAGGTAATCTTTCAGTTCCATTGAATATTCGGAATGCTCCTACTAACATGATGAAAGATTTGGGATATGGGAAAGAGTATGAATTATATGATACAAAAAGTTATCTTCCACAAGAAATATCTAAGAAAATCTTCTGGAAAAAATCTAGAAAATAAATGAAATTATTGACAAAAGCATAGGTTTTTGGTATTTTTTATAAGCCTATTCTATAAACACAGTGACCGACACTCTTCAATTATTTACAGTTGGAGTCCCTCGCAATAGAGGAGAGAGACGAAAAAATAAATCAGCCAGTTCTTGGTATCCTCCCAAAATATATGCTGGGCAAGATACAACAGATCACATGAAGGATCTTGAGTCTCAATGGGCGAGACAAATGCCCGAATGATTTCTACATCAGACACCGATTCCAGAGGCAGCTCAATGAGCTACCTCTTTTTTTACTTAAATTTTTGATTCTTAAATACTTTTCTCCAAGTAAATCTTCTAATATGTTCAAGAATTGCATAAAAGACAGGATAGGCAAATACTACCAAGATTGTACTTGATGCTAATCCAAAGACTAGAGCATAGGCAAGTCCTTCCCAGAAGGGGTCAGTGAAGGCTAAAGGCAATATTCCAACTAATGTTGATAGGGTAGTCGTAATAAGTGCTCTAAAGCGGTATTTTATAGCCTCTGAGATAGCTTCTTTGATAGAGCCAGTCTCTTCTCTGATTACATTGGCATAATCTAAGAGTAAAATTGTATTATTAACTACAATACCAACCAGTCCTGTAATTCCAATCATTGAGAAGAAGCTCAAGGGATTATCTGTCAGATATAGGCCTAAGAATAGCCCAGGGAAAGAGAATGGTACAGCTACTAAGATTAAGAATGGTTGAGTCAGGGAATTAAACTGTAATACCAGCAATACATACATTATAATTATTGCTAGAATCAGAGCAAAAATGGCCGAATTAAAGGATTCTAAATTCTCTCCTTGTTGTCCTAAGTCAAAGGCTACTGCATCTTTGCTTAAATTATATTTGTCTCTAAATTCATCTGTCTCAAATTTATCTTTGATAGCAGTTTGGGCTTCTAGTACTAAGGTGGTATTTTCCCCATCAGACACAGCTACTTTTACAGCTGCATATCTTCTACCATCTTTCTTGCTAATAGTATCTAGACTACTTACAATTACATCTTTAATCTCACCATCTTCTAATTCTATATCTTTAGTAAAGTCTAAGACTTCTTTGGTAGTATCTTCTAAAGTTTTTTGGTCATCAGAGAAAATCTGTAAAGTAATTTGATATTCATCAGTAGGAGGTCCGGCTCCAGCTTGTTGTACTATGGTTCTTGAATCTTTTAGTTTTGAATTCTCATCAATTTTATCTTGTAATTCTGTGACAATTACTGGAGCAGTTTTATCTCTCTCATTAAGAGGAGTAAGACTAACAAACATCAAAGAACCTTTCGCGTCGGTATTAAAGTAGGTAATATCATTAATATAATCTGCATTGGTATCTGCGATTATATTCTCAATTTCTTTGATTGCCTCTTTGGATTTATCTAAATCCTGATTATTAGGTAGGGAAGTGGTAATACTGATTTGATTAGTATCCTTAGCAGGGGCGAAAATAGAGAACTCTAATTGTCCAGCTAATACAAATCCACCAGCAATAAGTCCAATAGTAACTACAAATACAGCAATACTTCGCCAAACATTATCTAGATACCAATGTATAAATCGATATACTTGTAAATTCACCCAATCTACAATTCTTGGGACAAAATATAGAATATTATACCATAGTTTAGCCACTCCCTTACGATTAGGCTTAATCCCAGTTTCAGCTTCATAATGTGGTAAGACATAGTTGGCAAAAAAGGGAACAAGAGTCAATCCTATAATAAGAGATAAAGCTAAAGTTAAAATAACAGTAATTGGAATTATTCTAATAAATTCACCTAAAATTCCAGATACAGCAGCCAAAGGTGCAAAAGCTAAGATAGTAGTAACTGTACCGGACACATCAGCGAGTCCCACCGTATTAATAGCATGGACCACAGCTTGCTTACCTTTATAGCCGGCCTTACGTGAACTATCTATAGCATCAATTACTAGAATGGCATCATCCGCAATCAATCCAATTACCAAGATTAGTCCAAATAGAGATAAAGTATTGAGAGAATATCCAATCAAATATAGCCCAATCAAAGTAAAACAGATTGATATAGGTATGAATAAAGCAATAATAAATGAGGCTCGCCAGTTAACCGTCAGTAATAATATTATCATTACAGCAATTAAACCTGTTATAGCACTTTCTTCTAGAACAGATAACTGTTGAACTAGTGAGCCTGAACTATCCCCGCCACCGAATACAACATTGTATCCATCTAAATTACCATCATCTTTGATAGTTTGAATTTTATCTTGAATAGCTTTTGAAAAATCAACCGTACCAATACTTTGGTCTCTCACAGCCCCGATTAAAATAGCATCTTTGAATACTAATTTATTATCTTCATCTCTATAAGCGGATCTTGCAAATTTAACTTGCTCTATATTAGATTGTCCGGTAATAGGATTAGTTTGTAATTCCTGTAAATCTATTACATTTGTTTTGATAACAGATGTAATAGATTCGAGTTCTTTTGCAATGAAATTAGCTTTATTTTCTAAATCTGTAATAGACTTAGTATCTCCTACAAGACTGAATACCAAATCATTTTCACTATCTAGAGCCCCAGCATTAAAAGTAAGAAAGTTAGGCTTAGCTTTATCTGGTAGATTAGCATCCCCTACAGCTTTTTTTAATAATTCAGCTCCATCCTTGGCATTAATATCCCCCTTGAACTGGACAGTAATATTAGAAAAATTATCAGCCGTAGTAGAAATTATAGATTCAATCTCAGTAATATCGCTAATACTAGATTCTATTGGTTTTGTAATCTCTCTGTCAACTAAAGCTTTATTATTTACAAAATAAGGAGTCTGAACTACCGCTACAGGTACCTCAATAGTAGGAAACCCTTCTCTTTTTAGAAAGTTAGTATAAGAAAAAATACCTAATACTACAAGTCCAATCGATAGTAGAATACTAATCCTCCATTTATTTACAAAAAACAGAGCCACTCTTGTCAAAGCATCCGGTTTGCTAGAAGTATCCATATCTGTATTACTTATATAATATTGAAAATCTTATATATTATATCTAAAAACAAGGTTTTTTGCAACTATAAAAGAGTCGGGGTACATTTTTCTAGTGAAGTTAACTACGGTCCCCCTATTGTAAGAGTTTACCTACGTCTCCTAAGGTAGTTTGTTATATTCTCCTCTGAAGTGTTTCTGTCGCTAGCTAGACAGTAGGGTTAAATATTTTCGTATTCACAACTCATCATCAACAAAAACAATTTTATCCATAACATAATATATTGATATTGACTATGATTAAATCTTATGATACAATTAAGTACAAAGCTACAAGCCAGAGACCATAAGCAGTGTTTATACAGAAGTCTTATGCAGGCAAATCAGTGGAATTATTTCACTTTATTTGTATGATGTCTCGGCTAAAGGTCGAGCTTTTTTGTTAAATTAGATAGATAATACTATTATGGCGTTAACAAAATCACGCAAAAAAGAAATGTTGCAAGAATTGCAAGATACTATTGTTTCTTCACAAGGTATGGTTTTTACTGATTTTCAAGGATCTAGCGTTTCTGCGTTACAGGGACTTAGAACTAAGTTAAGAGAAGAAGGAGCCACCTATAAAGTTGTAAAGAAAACTTTATTCAATAAAGCTTTACAAAATACAGGAGTTAGTCTTTCTTTATCTGATCAACTTCCAGGAAATCTTGGAGTAGTATTTGCTAATGATCCAGTTTTTGGAGCAAAAGTAATTAATGACTTCTCTAAATCAGCACCTAAGAATACCTTTGCTTTAGTAGGGGGATTGTTAGATGGAAAATATCTTGTGCCTGAACAAGTAACAACTCTTGCTAAATTACCTTCTAAGGAACAATTGCAGGCTCAAGTAGTAGGAACTATTGCAGCTCCTATGACTCAATTCTTGCAAGTAACCTCGGGAGTATCTCGTGGCCTCGTAACTGTTTTATCAGCTTATAGAGACACCAAATAATTAATTTAATTATAATCATATGTCAGAAGGATTTGTAGTACCAGAAAAATTTGAGAAGATTGTTGATGAAATCAAGAATCTTAGCGTTATTGAACTATCTGAACTTGTAAAAGTTTTAGAAGAGGTTCTAGGAGTATCAGCGGCAGCTCCAGTAGCAGTAGGTGTAGCAGCTCCAGTAGCCGGAGATGCTCCAGCAGCTGAAGAAAAATCAACTTTTGATGTTATCATCGAAGATGCTGGAAGCTCAAAAATTCAAGTTATCAAAGTAGTGAAAGAAGCTACTGGACTTGGATTGAAAGAAGCTAAAGATATCGTAGATGCAGCTCCTAAAGCTGTAAAAGAGGGGGTTTCAAAAGCAGATGCTGATGAACTCAAGACCAAGTTACAAGAAGCTGGAGCAACAGTTGTAGTTAAATAAATTATAACTTTACTCTATTTAACAAAGACCCTCATTTATTTTGAGGGTTTTTGTTTTATATCATTTATGCTATAATTTTTATAATTAAACTATATATAATGATTCTAGTCTTACAATTTAGAACTGATCAATCTGGTTGGCATGAGGTGAAATGTATCTATGATAGCGTAGATAAAAGTTATAATGACTTTCTTTTTATGAATGTGATGTCTCCCTTTATAACAACTGATATGATTTTAGATAAATTAAATGTAGCAAAAGCTGTTATTCTAGGTGGTTTAGGTGAGGGAGGTTATGAGGATTATGAACCTCATAAAGTAAAAAATTTAAAGTATATGTTGGATAAAATTTATCCTATAATTCAACACATACAATCTCAGTCTATACCTACACTAGGTATTTGTTTTGGGCATCAAGTTCTAGCAGATTTATTAGGAGGTAGTGTTGTTACTGACTCTAATATGGCTGAATCGGGAGTGGCTGAAATTATGTTAACAGATAAAGGCAAACAAGATCCTCTTTTACAATTTTTACCAGATACTTTTTATGGTATTGTAAGTCATAAGTCTTCAGTTTTAACTTTGCCTCAAGGAGCGGAAATTCTAGCTTATTCCCAGAAATGTCCAATACAAGGATTTAGGTATGATTCTAATATATATGGATTTCAATTACATCCGGAATTAAGTGTGAAAGAACATTCTGAAAGAATGCAATTATATCCAGAATATGCAAAGCATAAGTTAGACACTACTGAAGAAAGAGAAATCTTAGCCCCACAAATTCTTATTAATTTTATAAATACATTATGAAAAAAGGAGTATATTTAGGTATAGATGCTGAGTTTACGGGACAACATCCGCATAAAAATGCATTGATAGAGCTAGCAATGATTGTATTAGATGACAATTTAAAGGAAATAGCACATTATCAGACTTTGGTACAAGTTCCAGCGGGATTTGAAATTACAAAAGAATCAATGGCTATTAATAAATTAGATTTAGAAAAAGTTGAAGCGGAGGGTGTTTCTTATGCTAAATTAGTACAACAAATTACTAAATTTGTAAAAAACCATTTTGAAGACAAACCCATTTTATTTGCCCATTTTATTACTATGGATTTTGCTTATCTTAATTATATTTTTGGTAGTGTGGATAAAGATAAACTATTTTGGAAAGAATTGATAGGGCATAATGTAATTGATACTAAAGTTTTAGCTAATACTATTAATTTATTACAAACTCATAAAGGAAAAGATCCTATGTTTAAGTCTACCTCTCTTTCCAATCCGGGTGGATTAACTGATACTTTAGATATCAAAGATTATGAGGCACATACCGCTCTTGGGGATATTAGAGCCACGAAACAAGTTATGGTAAAATTATTAGATATTTTATGTACAATGTAGTATAATAAACATATAAACTTAACTTTTAATTATATGGCTTATACAGAAAAATCATTCAATATTCCTACTAATACCGGTTTATCTGAAACACAAATTACTCTACACTTAGGTCTATATGCTGGATATGTCAAAAATACTAATCTCTTATTAGATAAAATTAATACTTTTAAAGCTGGAGAAGATGCAGTATTAGTCTCAGAATTACAGAGAAGATTAGGTTTTGAGTTTGATGGGATGAGATTGCATGAGTATTATTTCTCACAATTATCTGATGGGTCAAAGTCTTTGGATATTAACTCTAAACTAGGGCAATTAATTCAATCACAATTTAGTTCTTTTGATTCCTATATTACAGATTTGAAAAGAATTTCTAGCACTAGAGGAATAGGTTGGGTTATTACATATTATGATGCTGAGAATAATAGTTTAATTAATGCTTGGGTGGCTGACCATGAACTTGGACATTTGGCAGGACTTCCAATTATGTTTGTTATTGATTTATGGGAGCATGCCTTTATGGTGGATTATGTGCCAGCTACCAAGGCTGACTATGTGCAAACTTATCTCAATGCTATTAATTGGGAGGTAGTTGCTAGTAGAATATAAAGTTTTCAAAATATGATCAGTCCGAACCCTCTCATAGATTTAAGCTTTAATACTCCTGATGGGTTTATCCCTTTTGGTGAAATTAAAAACCCACATTATATTGAGGCAATAGAACATCATATACAAATTGCCAAGACGAAAATTAAAGCTGTTGAACAGGTTCTTGAACCAGATTTTGTCAATACAATAGAGGCTTTAGAGTATGCTACCTATGAAGTGCAGTATATTAATCGTATAGCTGCAAATTTAGATTTGGCAGATACTAATCCAGAATTACAAGAAGTTATTCTTAAGTTGGGTGAAATTACTACAAATTTCTGGAATGATATTTCGCTTAATAGTAATTTATTCTCTCAAGTCAAAAAGGTATATGAAAATAAAGATAAATTAAATTTATCTACTCCCGAGAAAAAAACTCTTTTAGAGGAGACTTATACTTTTTTCACAAGAAACGGTGCTTTATTAGGGGAGGAGCAAAAACAGCAACTAAGAGAGATAGACTTACAACTTTCTAATTTATCTCAAAAATTTGGTCAAAATGTGCTAGCAGAGAATAATAATTATAAATTAGTAATTACAGATGAGTCTGATTTAATAGGTCTACCAGATTCAATCATAGCTCAATACCAAAGTCCGGATAATTCCAATCAGTGGGTAGTAGATTTATCATATCCATCCTACATTCCTTTTATGCAATACGCTCAAAATAGAGCTTTGAGAAAGGAATTATTTATGGCATATGGTACCAGAGGAGCTAAGAATAATCAATATGATAATAGAGAAATCATAAAACAAATAGCTACTCTGAGGCAGGAAAGAGCCCAATTATTAGGTTATGAGACTCATGCTGACTATGTCCTAGAAAAGCGAATGTTACAAACTCCAGCTCAAGTAGATAATTTACTCAATCAGCTATTAGATAAAGCAATCATACAAGCTAAAGATGAAATAGCTGATGTCTCTCAATTTGCAAAATCTGAAATAGATGAGTTTAGAGCTTATGATTATGCTTATTATACTGATAAAATCAAGCAATCTAAATATAATTTTGATGAAGAGAAAATTAGACAATATTTCCCATTGAATCGAGTCCTAGCGGGTGCTTTTAATATAGCCAATCAATTATATGGAATACAGTTTATCCAAAGAAGAGACATTCCCGTTTATAATCCCGAGGTGGAGGTATATGAGGTTCAAGAATCCAATGGAGATCATATTGGGATTTTATATTTAGATTTTCACCCACGAGCTGGGAAATCTTCTGGGGCTTGGATGACTGAATTTAGGTTGTCTCATATTAGAGATAATAAAGTATACACCCCACATATCTCATTGGTGATGAACTTTAGTCGTCCTCAAGGTAATTTACCATCATTATTGACATTACAAGAAGTATTAACTTTATTCCATGAATTTGGGCACGGGCTACATGGTTTATTGGGTAAAGGTACATACAACTCTTTGACAGGAACTAATGTATATTGGGATTTTGTAGAATTACCATCTCAATTGATGGAAAATTGGGTTTATGAACTAGAGATACTGAAGTCTATAGCCAGAAATTGGCAGACAGGGGAACCATTATCTGAGCAAGACATACAAATTATTCAATCTGTTTCTAGCTTTCATGAGGCTGCAGCTACAGTGAGACAAATTAGATTAGGGAGATTAGATTTAGCTTGGCATTATAATGCTAGAGAATTTAGCCCAGTGGATGTCTCTAATCTAGAAGAAGAAGTAAATCAAAGTACAGCTTTATTCCCAGCAGAAGAAGGAGTTTTGATTAGCCCCGCCTTCAGTCATATCTTTGATGGAGGGTATTCAGCGGGATATTATAGCTATAAATATTCTGAACTATTAGATGCTGATGCCTTTGAATACTTCCTGTCTCAAGGGAAAATACTAGATGCTGAAATTGGGTCTAAATTCCGAGAGCATATATTATCTAAAGGAGGATCCGAGCATCCAATGATTTTGTATAAAAGATTTCGAGGTCAAGAGCCAAGTATAGATGCCTTACTCAAGCGACTAGCTAAATCTACAAAATAGCAATATATTATAAAGTAGAAATTTTTTCACTAAACCTTACCAAGGTATATTAGATATATTAAATTAGTAGACGAACTATATAATAATTGATATACTTATTTATATAAGATATACAAATTTATGTTTAGTGAAATTTTGCAGTATATATCAATAGATAATCAGTTTTTTTTATTCCAAGCTATAGCTTTTACATGGTGGATTTGGTTACCTATTATTTTGTGGACTATTTTAAAGACATTATATTATGATTATATTAGAGGTAACTGGATATCCAAAAATTTGGAATTCGTATTGTTAGAAGTTGTATTGGAAAGAGGGGAAGAAAAAACTCCTAAGTCCATGGAACAATTTTTGACCACCCTTCATGGGGGACAGTCTTCTTATTCTTGGTGGGAAACTAATGTTGAGGGAGCTGTGCCAGATATGTTCTCACTAGAAATAGTTTCTATTGGAGGTAGTTTACACTTTTTGATTAGAACTCATACTAAATATAGAAAAATGGTAGAAAGCAGTATATATGCAGCTTTTCCTGAAGTTGAAATTATAGAAGTTTCTGATTATACAAAAGGTTATACTAATGATAAATTAGAAGTAGAATATGATATTTTTGGATTGGATTTAGGTATGGCTAAAAATGATGCTTATCCAATTAGAACTTATCAACAATTTTTAGACCCTAATGTTGATGCCAAAATTAATGATCCATTAGCTCAGGTTTTAGAAGTTATGGCTAATATTGAACCTGATGAACAAGTTTGGATGCAATTACCGATTTCGCCTCTTGATGAATCTTGGACAAAAGTAAGCAAAAAAGAATTAGATAAAATTTTGGAAAGAGATAATGAGGATAAAAGAACATTTTTGGATAAATATGTGGCTCCTATTATAGAGCTGATTTCTTTTGGTTTAGTCCCCGCACCTAAACCCCCAGCTCCAAAAGAACAAAAATTTGCAGTGGATCAAAATTTAACTCCAGGTAAGAAAAATATGATTGAGACAATTGAATATAGTATGACAAAACCTGGGTTTTTAACTGCATTAAGAATAATATATCTTGCTCCAAAATCAATATTCGATCCATCTCCAGTTAAGTCAGTATTAAGTACATTACAACAATTTAATGATTCTACTTTAAATTCATTCAAGCCAAATGATAACAGTATTCCATCAGTTACAGATTTCTTTAATAGACCTCAAAGAGGTTTAGAAAGATTGAGAAAAATTTTATTATTAGATAGTTATATTAAAAGAAAAATTGCGAGTACTAAATTTATATTTAATACGGAAGAATTGACTACAATATTTCACTTTCCAGGAGGATCAGTTACAACTTCTACTTTAAAAAGAGTTCAAGCTAAAAAAGCAAACCCTCCGATTGGGCTTCCTATCATTGATAACTAATAAAAATAGTTTATGAATTCTAATAATAATCAGGATATAACAATAATAGCTAAAACTAATTTTCATGGTCAAGGTAGACTTTTTGGTATAAAAAGAGACGATAGAAGAAGGCATATGCATATTATTGGAAAAACAGGAATGGGAAAAACATCTCTACTTCTCAATATGGCAGTGTCTGATATTAGAAATGGCTCAGGTTTAGCATTTGTTGATCCTCATGGAGATGTAGCCGATGCTTTATTAGATTATATTCCTGAAGATAGAATTAAGGATGTAGTCTATTTTAATCCACAAGATTTAGAGTATCCAATTGCTTTTAATGTGCTTGGGGATGTGCCAGAAAATCAGCGACATATTGTATCTGATGGTTTGGTTGGGGTATTTAAAAAAATCTGGGCTGATTCTTGGGGACCTAGATTAGAATATATTTTAAGGAATACAATTCTGACTTTGCTTGAAAATGAAAATAGTACTTTACTAGATATAATGAGAATTCTAGTTGATAAAAATTTTAGGGCTAATATTGTATATAAAATGCAAGATCCAGTATTAAAGCAATTCTGGCTAAATGAATTTGATAGTTATACCGATAAACTATTAGTAGAAGCCATAGCTCCAATTCAGAATAAAGTAGGACAATTTACCTCGTCTCCCTTGATTCGTAATATTATTGGACAGCCTAAATCTTCATTTAACCTAAGAGAAATTATGGATCAGAAAAAAATTCTGATTATGAATTTATCTAAAGGAGCCGTAGGTGAGGGAGGTGCCCAATTATTGGGAGCTATGATGATTACCAAAATGCAATTAGCTGCTATGAGTAGGGTAGATATACCAGAAAAAGATAGACAGGATTTCTATGCCTATATTGATGAGTTCCAAAACTTTTCTACTGATTCTTTTGCTGAAATTTTATCCGAAGCTCGTAAATATAGATTAAGTTTAATTCTGGCACATCAATATGTAGAGCAATTATCTGAAGTAGTAAGAGGAGCTGTATTTGGTAATGTTGGAACTACTATTGTATTTAGAATTGGAGCAGCTGATGCTGAATTTATGGAAAGAGAATTTACTCCTGTACTTACTATTGAAGATTTAGTTAATTTGCCAAAATGGAAAATTTATCTAAAGCTTATGATAGACGGAGTAACTAGTCAACCGTTTAGTGCTGATACATTACATGATCCTGAACCTGAACTTGTGTCAAATCGTGAAAAAATAGTTGAATTTTCTAGACAAACTTATGGAAATAAAAAAGATACACTGAGAGGAGTCAATATTGAGAATGAAAGTTTTAAAGAATCTCAATTAACTCCACTAAAATCTTCATTAGACAAAGAGAATAAACACAAACCTTATTCTAAATCTAATCATACATCAAAATCATATAATATATCAACTAAGCCTGATATTTCAGTTTACCCAAAACCTGAAGAAGAACAGACTGTATTTAGAGATGATGTTAAAGCTTCTTTTTCCTCTCAAGCTATTAATAATAAACCACAATTAGATAAAACAATAGAAGAAGTTGTAGCTCCAAAGCAGCAAGTCGACTCAAATAATGATATAGAATATTCTAATCCAATTATGGCTAAGAAATTAAAGGAAGTATTCAGTAGATCCAATTCACCCTATGGAGAATCAGAATATTTGATCAAAGAAAAATTACTTAAAGATTTAAATCAATCTGCTCAAGAAGAAAATCTTAGTATGCACTCATTAGTTGATGAACTTTTGTTGGAAATAAAATCAAATTTAATGGTAGAAAAAGAAAGTAAAAAGAATAATATGTATAAAGGTAAATCTATTAATTTTGATAAGTAATTTATGCTAAATAATCAATTCTTACATCTTATTCAGAATAAAAATATCTGGAATATTATAATTCTGATTGTGTTTTTTCCAACTTATCTTTATATTTTACAGACCCAATATCCTTTGTTGAGTATATTTAGTTTGGTTGGATTTATTATTCTATTTGTATATCTATTTATTCTTTATAGGTATAGAATAAGATTTTATCAAATACCCTTACACTTCATAATAGCTTCTATTTTATTTATGAGAGTTATCAAAGGAGATACAATTCCTTTAGGTATAATTGTGGCCGTATTAGGGTTAAGTTTATTTTTAGTTCAAGACATAATATCTAATGAAGAATATAAAAAGTCTGAAATTATGAGGCAAATTGTACTATCTGGGATTGTATTTATGTCTTTTGCTACCTATGCTTATTTGTTTGGATCAATATTTATAAATAATATTCATCCTGTAATTTTGATAATTTTATCTTTTATTGCAACTTTTAATATAATCACATATATTTTATGGATATATAATACTGACATCAGATATTATCTTATCCTTGCAACTATTGGTGCTATTATTATAACTCAAATATTTATTGGATTAAGGCTTTTGCCATTTACTCATCTAACTCAATCTATTTTATTAACAACTTACCTTTTATTTTCAGCTTCAATTTTCAAAGATAATTACTGGAAAGTATTGGACTTTAGAAAAATAATATCTAGAATAACTCTTGTATTCTTATTATCACTTAGCCTTATATTTACTTCTTTCTTATAATATGATAGAATAGACTATATAACTTATTAAATATATGGATTCAACAAAATTAGAGCATTACCGTAAAAAATTATTAGAAAAAAAGGACAGAATATTGTCTGAACTTAACTCAGTAGCTATAAAAGATAATTTAAGCTCCAGCTATGAGGCTAAATATGAAAATATTAGTGATGATGAAGAGGATAATATCCAAGAACAGGTTAATTATGAGCGTGATATATTAGTTGAAGGAACTCTGGAAGAAACTTTAGAAGCTATAAATAGAGCTTTAGAAAGAATAAAAGCTGGTACATATGGTAGAGATATTCATACTGGTGATTTAATTGATGAGAGAAGACTAGATATATTGCCTGAAGCAGAAGAGGTGGTGTCATAAATTCCTATAATTTCTGAGCATATAATTCTATGACTAAAAAGAAACATAGTAAAGATTTGAAAAAAGTGATCTATAAAAAACCATCACTTTGGACCAAAAAATGGGTAAAGATAACATATAGATCTTTATTAGGACTTTTATTATTTTTCTTAATATCTTTTATAGGATTATATGCGTATGTGTCTAAAGACTTGCCAAGTGTGATTAATTTAGATGATAGGAAAGTAATTCAGTCTACTCAAATATATGATAGGTCCGGTAAAGAATTACTATATGAAATTTCTGGGAATGAAAATCGAACAATTATTTCAGAAGATCAAATCCCAGATATATTAAAGCAAGCTTTTATAGCAATTGAAGATCAAGAGTTTTATAAACATTGGGGAGTAAGACCGACTGCTATTACAAGAGCAGCATTTCAAAATGCTACAGGTAGAGGTGTAGGTGGAGGAGGGTCTACTATCACTCAGCAATTTGTCAAAAATGCTTTATTGACTAGTGATAGATCTATAATGCGTAAGATTAGAGAGGCTATTTTAGCAATTCAAATTGAACAAAAATACTCTAAAGATGAAATTTTAGCTTTTTATCTCAATGAAATTCCATTTGGAGGTAATATTTATGGAGTAGAAGCTGCTTCTCAGAGTTTTTTTTGTAAAAAACCTATGGATTTAGAGCCTTATCAAGCTGCTATGCTAGCTGCTATTATTCAAAGGCCAACTTTTTACTCTCCTTATGGATCTAATTTCGATAAGTTAGAGGCAAGACAACAATTTGTATTATTGAAAATGAAGGAACAAGGTTATATTAATGAAGATATTTATAATCAGCAAAAGGAACAGAAATTAACTATTAAACCGTTTGAACAAAATATAAAAGCTCCTCATTTTGTTTTTTATGTTAGAGAAAAATTAGCTGAACAATTTGGTGAAGAAGTATTAGAGCAGGGGGGGCTTAAAGTTCAGACTACATTAGATTGGAATTTGCAACAGATAGCTGAAAGAGTAGTGAAAGAAGAAGTTGAAAAAACTAGAGCTAGATATGATACTAGAAATGGAGCGTTAGGAGCTATTGATCCTACAAATGGAGATATATTAGCTTTAGTTGGTTCCAAAGATTACTTTAATACTGATGAGGATGGAAATGTTAATGTATTAACTACTCAACAATCTCCAGGATCATCCATTAAACCATTAGTTTACGCACAAGCTTTCACTAAAGGCTATAATCCTGACTCTTATTTATTTGATTTGCCTACTAATTTTGAGACTACTCCAGGACTACCACCTTATGAGCCGAATAACTTTAATTTACAATTTAATGGTCCTGTTAGTGTAAGGCGAGCTTTAGCCACTTCTTTGAATGTACCAGCTGTGAAAGCCCTATATTTAGGGGGTATTAAAGACACCTTGGAACTAGGAGGTAAGTTAGGTATTACTGATTATTCAAAAACACGTAAGTCTGGTTTAGCCATGGCTTTAGGTGGGGCAGAATTAAAGTTATTAGAACATTTTGGGTCATTCTCAGCTTTTGCTAATGACGGTAAATTTAATCAAATCACTCCCTTAATGCAGGTAACCAAAACTTCAGGAGAAATATTATATTCTTGGGAGAAGGATGAAAAACAAGTATTAGATGAGAATGTAGCAAGACAAATTACAGATATTTTAGCAGATAATAATGCTAGGTCTCCAGTATTTGGATTTACAAATAATCTTAGTACACCAGGAGTAGAAGCTGCTGCTAAAACAGGAACTAGTCAGGAATTTAGAGATGCTTTAACTGTTGGTTATACTAATAATTTAGTAGCCGGTGTATGGGTAGGACGTAATGATAATAAGCCTATGAAAAATGGAGCTGATGGATCAGTTGTAGCTTCGCCAATTTGGAATAAATTTATGCGAGAAGCAATTGATAGTGGTAGAAAACCAGGGCAATTTACTAAACCTGAAATTAAAAAAGGAAATAAACCAATGGTTAATACTGGAGGCTTTGAATATAATAAAAAATTTAAAATAAATAAATCTACTGGTAAAATTGCAACAGACTTGACACCACCAGAACTAGTTGAAGAAAGAGAAGTAAAAACTGTAAATAGCGAATTATATTACGTAAAATTAGATGATATTTTAGGAGATTGGCCTAAAAATCCAAAAGAAGATCCTCAATTTGAAAATTGGGAAAAGCCAGTTTTAGATTGGGCTAGATCTAAAGGTTATATTACAAATATACCTGAGGATAGAGATAGTGTGTATACGGATGACAATAAACCAAGTATTGTTATTAATAGTCCTACACAAGGAGCGTTTATTAACGGTAATAGTTTACCTTTAGATATTAGAGTGAATGCTCCGCAGGGTGTTAAGCAAGTAGATGTATATCTGGATGACGTTGTTGTTCTTTCTACTGAATCAGGGACTATTAATCAAACAGTAATTGCACCTTCAGGAGGAGATAAAAAATTAACTGTCAGAGCTTTCGATATTTATCTTAATAAATCAGAAACTACTATAAATATTAATATTAAATTAGATTCAATCAGTCCATTAGTGGAGAGCTTCAATGTTTCAGGTGATTCTTCTTCTGGATTTGTTTTGTCAGCTAATGTTACAGATTTACAAGGAGTAGCCCAAGTAGAATTTTATGACGATACTCAAGGACAATTAGTTATTTTAAAAAAGCCAACCACAGCTAATAAAACCTTTACCTATAATTATAAACCACCATCTAGCATTGGAAGCTTTAGCTTCTACTTAAAAGCTACAGATACATCCGGTAATGTTACAAATAGTAATAAAATTATTAAGTAATGATTGATACTCATTGTCACTTGCATTCTCAAGAATTTGATGATAATAGAGAGTCTATACTATCTCAACTCAAAGAGAATAATATACAAGCAATCTTGGTAGGAACTAGTATTGAAGATAGTATAAAAGCTATTAATCTTGCTCGGCAATATGATTTTTTATATGCCTCAGCTGGTATACATCCTCATGAATATGAAGAAATAAATTTGGATTTAGTCTCACAGGAAATGGACAATCTTTTATCAGCTGAGAATATCATTGCAATAGGTGAATGTGGATTTGACTTTTATTACCATAGATCAATTGATGTAAAAGATAAACAAGAAAAGTTATTCAGATTACATTTGGATAAGGCACTTAAGTATAAGAAGCCTCTGATTATTCATACTAGAGATTCATTTGAAGACACATATCGTGTTTTATCAGAATATAAAGATTTAATTATAATACTACATTGTTTTACTGGGGATAAAGAGTGGGTAGATAAATTCAATACTCTTCCACATACAATATATTTTTCTTTTTCTGGAATTATTACTTTTAAGAATTCAATTCCAATTCAAGAAGCAGTTACAATCGTTCCAATTGAAAGATTGTTGGTAGAAACGGATTCTCCTTATTTGGCGCCAGTACCACATAGAGGACATCAAAATAACCCTTTATTTTTAGAATATAATATTGATAAAATAGCTAAATTGAGAGGTATGGATTTCAAAGAATTGAACCAAATTTTAGATAGTAATGCTACTCAGGCATTTAAATTATAAATTATAATTTGGACCTATTAGCACTCTTGACAATAGACTGCTAATAGGTGTATAATATTTATGTAAAAATTAATATATGAAGTATGAGTAAAATTATTGGGATAGACCTTGGAACTACTAATTCAGCAGTAGCTGTAATTGAAGGTGGTTCACATAAAATCTTAGAGAATTCTGAGGGAAGTCGTACAACTCCTTCTATAGTTGCAGTTTCCAAAAGTGGAGAGAGACTAGTGGGAATTGTTGCTAAAAGACAAGGAGTTGTAAATCCTAAGAATACTATTTTTTCAGCCAAGAGATTAATTGGGCGTAAATTCTCTGACGAAGAAGTACAAAAAGACAAAGCTCTTTTGCCTTATGAAATTAGAGAAGCATCTAATGGAGGTGTTGAAATTAAACTAGGAGAAGAGTGGAAACAACCAGCTGAAATTGCTGCTATAGTTTTACAAAAACTTAAAGCTGATGCAGAAGCTAAATTAGGAGCTCCTATTACAGAAGCAGTAATTACAGTGCCTGCTTATTTTGATGATGCTCAGAGAAAAGCTACCAAAGATGCTGGTAAAATTGCTGGCTTAGATGTAAAGAGAATTATCAATGAACCAACAGCAGCAGCTTTAGCTTATGGTTTTGATAAGAAAAAAGATCAGCAAATAGTAGTTTATGATTTTGGAGGAGGAACTTTTGATATTTCTGTGCTTGAAGTTTCTCAAGATACAATAGAAGTAAAATCTACTAATGGAGATACTCATTTAGGAGGGGATGACCTAGATCAGAGAGTGATGGATTATCTATTAAGTGAATTCAAAAAAGATCAAGGAATTGATTTGTCAGGTGATAGTCTAGCCATTCAGAGATTAAAAGAAGTGGCTGAAAAAGCTAAGATTGAATTATCTAGCTCTCTTCAAACAGAAATTAGTGTTCCATTTATTGCTAACGATGAGACTGGACCAAAACATTTGAATCTTCAAATGACTAGAGCAAAGTTAGAAGAATTAGTTAAGGATTTGATTGAGCGAACTAAAGCTCCTTGTGAGAAAGCACTAGCAGATGCTGGATTTAAGAAAGAAGATATAGAAGAAGTTATACTGGTTGGTGGGCAAACTAGAATGCCAGCTATTCAAGAATTCGTAAAAGAATTATTTGGTAAAGAAGCAAATCAGGGTATTAACCCAGACGAGGTAGTAGCTATTGGAGCTGGAATTCAAGGTGGAATTCTTCAAGGAGACGTTAAAGATGTCTTATTATTAGATGTGACTCCACTTTCATTAGGAATTGAGACTATGGGAGGTGTAGCTACCAAGATCATTGAAAGAAATACAACCGTACCAGTCTCTAAATCTCAAATTTTCTCTACTGCTAGTGATAATCAACCATCAGTAGATATTAATATAGTACAGGGAGAGCGAGAATTTGCTAAAGACAACAAAGCTCTAGGAAGATTCATCTTAGACGGTATTCCGCCAGCACCAAGAGGAATTCCTCAAATTGAAGTTACCTTTGATATTGATGCCAATGGTATATTGAAAGTAACCGCAAAAGATAAAGCAACTAATAAAGAGCAATCCATTAGAATTGAGGCCTCCTCAGGATTATCTGATGCTGATATTGAGAGAATGACCAAAGATGCAGAATTACATGCTGAAGAAGACAAGAAGGCTAAAGAATTAATTGAAATAAGAAATCAAGCTGATACTTTAATCTATTCTGTAGAGAAACTACAAAAAGATAGTAAAGATAAGATTAAGGAAGAGGATAATAAGAATTTGACAGAAAAAGTAAACGCTCTCAAGGAAGTAAAAGACAAAGATTCTAAAGAAGATATTCAAAAAGCTTTAGACGAATTATCTACAATTTCTCAAAAAGTAGGAGCAGAACTATATCAAGCTGAACAACAAGCTGAGACTAATACTGACCCTCATTCTGGACATGATCATGGACAAGCAGAGGAGTCAAAAGAAGAGGCTGGATCTAATGCTGATGCTCCAAAAGAAGCTGAATTTGAAGAAAAAAAATAAGACAACTATTTCTCTAAGAACAAATAAACTCCCTCAATAAAGAGGGTTTATTTGTTCTTATTATTTTGTAGTTTAAAATGGCTTATATTATAATTCCAAATTGACCACAGAACTATATAAGCTAATAAAAATCCAATTAAATCAAAAGCTATATCCAAAGGTTTACCTTCTCTTCCAAAGACCCATGTTTGATGCCATTCATCTAAGAAAGTTGTGATAAATCCTATAGAAAAAGTTTTATTATTTAAATAGTTAAAATTATGAATAGATAATTCATTAAACTTCTTATCTAAAAATCCCCAAAACAAAGCCAAATACAATAAAAAGTATTCCAAAATATGAGCCCCTTTTCTCAAAAAGAAATCAATAATAGGAGTATAGTCAGACTTTAGACCAGGTTTATCTGATAAATACCAAATTAAACCAAATATAATAATAGCTGGAATAAATCTCAAATATTTCATATATTTCTAGTATAACATAAAATAGTTAAATGATGAATTATGCTTCAAAAAATTAAATAAAGCACTAGTGATAGATTAAATTTCCCCCCTTTGTATTATAACTAAGTACCTGTCTCTAGATTTAAATCCAAAAATTGGAAATTATTTTGCTTTTATGTTATAATATAGTAAATAATATAATTATATCTATGATAAAAGTTGATGCCTTAATTTTAATTGGAAAACCTGGGTCTGGTAAAGGGACTCAAAGTGGTATATTGAAGCAAAAGCTTCGTATGGAGTCTATTCCTTATGGTGATTTTTTTCGTTCTATAGCATCAGAGAAAGGTTTCTTAGCTGATAAAGTTTCCAAGACTATTAATAATGGTGAATTTTTACCTTATTGGATGTCCAGTCATGTTCTAATTGATTATTTAGTTAATAATCATAATAGTGAACAAGGTATTATATTAGATGGAGCTGCTCGTTCTAAGGAAGAGGCTGTTGTTGTACATAAAGTTTTGACCTGGTTTGAAAGAGATTATAAAGTTGTCTATATAGATGTCCCAGATGAGATAGTTATTAAAAGATTATCAGAAAGACTTCATCTTTTAGAAAGAGAGGACGATAAACCTGAACATATTCAACATAGAATTGATACTCATAATGAGTTTGTTATTCCATCAATTGAATATTTTAGAGAAAAGGGTAAATTAATAACTATTGATGGTAGTAAATCAATGGACAAAGTATCTGAAGATATTCTAAAAGCTTTACAATAATTTATGTCACAATATAAGGTTAAGACTAAAGATGAAATTCAAGCTATGCGAGAGGGTGGTAAAATTCTAGCAGAGACTTTACTTTGGTTAAAAGAGGATAAAGTACAAGCTGGTATTAGTACTCAAGAGATAGATATTTATACTAGAGAGTTCTTTGATAAGAAAAAAGTTAAGCCAGTATTCCTGGGGTACTATGGTTTTCCAGCTGTAATATGTACTTCGGTGAATGATGCTGTGATTCATGGAGTACCAAACCCTAAAACTATAGTTAAAGAAGGTGATATTGTATCTCTAGATTGTGGGGTTCTATATAATAATATGATTGTAGATAGTGCCATTTCTTTTGGTATTGGTGAGATTACAGAGGAGACTCGATTGTTATTAGAACGAACTCAAAAGTCTTTGAATAAAGCTATCAAAGTGATTAAATCCGGAGCTACTACTGGAGATATTGGTTATGCTGTGGAGTCTTATATTGACCAATTTGGATATGGTATTATAAGAGATTATGCTGGTCATGGAGTAGGATACAAATTACATGAAGACCCAACTATACCTAATTATGGACAAGCTGGGTCTGGGACGAAACTAGTCTCTGGACTTACTATTGCAGTTGAACCTATGATTACACTTGGCTCAGAGGATGTCTTTACAGATGCTGATGATGATTGGACTGTGTATACTGATGATGGGTCTTTGGCTGCTCATTTTGAACATACAATTTTAATAACAGATAAAGGAGCTGAAATATTAACTCAAATATAATATGATAAATTCTACACTTACAGCTATTGAGGTTGAGCGTAATCATCGTATAGAAAAGGCTAGATTATTACAATCTAAGGGGAATAATCCTTATACTGAAGAGGTCAAAAGAGATATGAACTTACAGGAATTATCTCAGCAATTTGATTCTCTCAAAGGTCAGAATATAACTGTAGCTGGATATATAAAGTCTATTAGATTGTCTGGTAAAATTGGGTTTACTACGGTAGAAGACGATTCTTTACCTGCTGGATTTCAATTTATATTCAAATCAGATTTGTTAGAAAATAGTTCATTAACTTTTCAAGACTTCAAAGAACTGGTAGATAGGGGAGACTATATACAAGTGACTGGTAATTTAGATTTATCTCAGAGAGGAGAGCCTAGTGTCTTTGTGTCTTCATATACTGTTTTGACTAAGTCATTGAGATCTTTACCAGAAAAGTTAGATGATATTGAGCTAAAATATCGTAAGAGATATGTGGATATGAAACTTCATCCTGAGGTTAGGGAAATATTTAGGATGAAGAGTAAGTTTTGGCAATCTACTCGAGAATATATGCTCAAGTATGACTTTTTAGAATTACAGGCTCCGACTTTAGAGCACACTACTGGTGGAGCTGAGGCTAAGCCATTCTCTACTCATCATAATGCTCTGGATGAAGACTTTTATCTTAGAATTAGTTCTGAGCTATTCTTGAAGCGATATATTTCTGGAGGATTTGAAAAAGTTTTTGATATTGATAAAAACTATCGTAATGAGGGTATTGATGATGAACATCTGCAAGAATACATTCAGTTTGAATTCTATTGGGCATACTCAGAATTTGAACAAATGTTAAGTTTTTCTGAAGATTTGATAAAATATGTAATTCAAAAAACTTTTGGCACCTTAGAATTAAAATATAAAGAAAATATTATAAATTGGAGTCAAAGTTGGCCTAGATTATCTTATTATGAATTCATAGAAAAGTTTGCAGGCATATCCCTACAAGAATATGATACTGTTGAAAAACTAAAGTATCTAGCAGATAGTCTTAGCTTGAAATATAATAAAAGTGATGGTTATGGTCGTATGTTAGATTTAATATATAAAAAAACTGCTAGACCAAAATGTATAGATCCAGTTTGGTTGATTGACCATCCAGTGGCTATTTCTCCCTTGGCTAAGAGAAATCCTGATAATCCAGAATATACACTTAGATCACAACTTATAGCTTATGGATCAGAGTTAACCAATGGTTTTGCGGAACTCAATGATCCTGTGGATCAGTTAGCAAGATTTGAAGAGCAACAATCTTTAAGGGATCAAGGGGATGATGAGGCGATGATGATAGATATTGACTTTGTAGAAGCTTTAGAATATGGTATTCCACCAACCTGTGGCTTTGCTTATTCTGAGAGATTGTTTAGTGTATTGATGCAAAAGTCAATTCGAGAAACCACAGCCTTCCCATTGATGAAAAGAGAAAAATAAAGTATGAAAAAATCAATCAGAGTAGCTTTAGTTCATGAATATTTAACTAGACTTGGAGGTGCAGAGAGAGTACTAAAGCATTTATCAGATATTTATCCAAAAGCGGATATCTTTACTTTATTATATAATCAAGAAAAAGTATCTGATACTTTTTCAGTAAATAAAGTTAAAGCTAGTTTTGTAAACACCTTTCCTAATTGGCTTAAATCGAGAGTAAAATTTTTAGCTCCATTATTTCCATCTGCTATTGAATCATTAAATTTGACTCCTTATGATTTAATTATTTCTAGTTCAAATTCTTTTGCTAAGGGAGTTATTACAAAACCAAAAGCTGTACATGTATCGTATTGTCATGCCCCAGCTACTTTTCTATGGAATGCTTTTTACTCATATCGTAAGCAACAACGTAAAGGTTGGTTTGGTAACTTTATGATTTTATTATTGACTCATTATTTGAGACAATGGGATAGACAATCAGCTGATAGAGTAGATTACTTTATTGCTAACTCTAAATTAACTCAAGCTAGAATTAAAAAGTATTATCGTAAAGATTCAATTGTTATTTATCCCCCTGTAGATGTAGATAGATTGAAAGCAAAGAAAGAGCATAAGGATTATTTTTTAATAGTGTCACAGTTAACCCAGTATAAAAATATTGATATTGCAATTGAGGCTTTTAATAAATTAGGTCTTCCATTGGTAATTATTGGAGATGGACCTGAAAGGAAAAGATTAGAAAAATTAGCAGGTCCAAATATAGAATTAAAAGGATTTCTTGAAGATGATATAACTGTAAAATATTACGAGAATTGTAAAGCATTTATATTTGCTGGAAGTGATGACTTTGGCATTGCGCCTGTAGAGGCTATGGCTGCTGGGAAACCTGTTTTGGCATTGAGAGATGGCGGTGCCTTAGAAACTATTATTGAGGGTAAGACAGGAGAGTTTTTTGATGCTCCAATTATAGAGTTATTGGCTGATGGAGTTAGAAGGATTACTGAAAGTGAATATGATACTAAATATATTCGTAAAAATGCTGAGAGATTTAGTACTGAAAGATTTATAAATGAAATAGAAACTTATATTAATAAAATTATTGATCAAAAAAACAATGACAAGTAGTCAAGCTAAAGATATTATTGTAAGCCAAATCCAATCTAAAAAAAGCCAAACATTTTTGATCGAAGGCTCATATAAAGTTGGACAAGTTTCTTTAGCAAAAGAGATTATCAGATTTTTTACCAAAGGTAATTCTAGCAGTCATGATGTAGTTTGGATACAAAAAGACATAGACAAATCTAGTATCGGACTTATAGAAATTGATATTATTAAACACAATATTAATCAAACTCCATTATATAGTACATACACATTCTTTATTATTGATGATGCTGATTTTTTGACTAAAGAATCTCAAAATGCTTTACTTAAAATCATTGAAGAGCCTTCCAAACATAGTATTATTTTGTTATTGGGAACATATCATAAGCTATTACCAACCATCTATTCAAGATGTTTAACAGTCTATTTAGATATTATAGAGCCTGTTGATATTACGTTAGGGCATTATGATTTACAACTTGATATAAAACAAAATCCAGATTTACTAAATACTATAGAGGAAATTTGGGAATTATATCTAAATTTACTCCAAGCTGATGAAGTTGAAATTTTTAATTATACTCAAAAATTATTAATTTATCCAATAGATGTGGTTATATTTGTTTTTGAAAGTATACATTTTATGATTACACTTGCACATAATGATCAGACAAGATATACTAATATTAGATTGTCAAAAAGTTTAAATCAACATCTAAATAATATAGTCAGCAGTACTAATGTCGTCTGGAATTATAAAGCCTTGAACAGTCTTCATAAAATAAAATCAACTATTTTATTTAGTAACCGTAAGAATATATTGGCTATAGAAGAATTTTTACTGAATAATAAAATACATATATGAAAATATTTCTTCTACCATTAACTATATTAATTGGAATTTTAATTATTACAGCTATTATTTTTAATAATTATTCTCCCATTTCAATTCCATCCGGAGAGAATAATAATGAGAAAACAAATGATATAAAAGGTGCGATTTGGAAATCTACAGATGCAGGTCGCACTTTTGAGCCTAAATCACAGGTTGCATCTAATTCCAGTACCAATTTAAGTAAAAATGTAATATCTTTATATAAGGGAGCTGATAAAGATATCATAGCCATTACTGGTAAAGGAAGTATATTTAAAACTTCTAATTGGGGTAATGAATGGAATCTTATCATAAATTCACCTATTATACCAACTACGGTTGGAATTAATCCTAATAATACTAATGATATTTACATAGGCGCAATAGAATCAAAAAGAGCTCGTTTATATCGTACTATGAGTTTAGAAAAAGAAAATAACATAAAGGAGCTGTATACAGAGCCTAAAAATGGACCATCTTTTGTGTCTATAAAAGTAGATCCTAAAAATGATAGTATAGTATATGCACTTTTATCTAGTGGAGTATTATTAAAATCATATAATAAAGGTTTGGATTGGGTTTTAGCTAATAATCTACAAAGTACAGTGACTGGTTTAGAATTAGATCCTAAGAATCCAGATAATATACTTGTCTTTGGAGTTACTAATATTTTTAACAGTACAGATGGAGGGTTCAGCTTTGAGGAATCTATTCCAAAATTAAGAACTAGGGCTGTCACTGGATCACAAATTACAGCCTTTTCGGTCAATCCTAATAATTTCAATGAAATATATATTGGAAGTACTGGTGAATTAGTAAGAACTGAAGATACTGGTAAAACTTGGGAAAATATTCGCATATTAACTCCAAACCTTTCTTTATCAGTAGCTAACATTAGGGTGAGCGAATCTGATCAAAATGTAATTTATTATAATGTAGGTACAGTTCTATATGCCTCATCTAATAGGGGAGAGACTTGGAATACAAATGATTTATCCCCAATAGTCAAAAATATTACTGACCTCTTAATAGATAGAGAAAAAAGTGATATAATATATATCAGTAGTAATTAATTTATATTATATGTTAAATACCGTAGATATTAAAGATAAGTTTAATAAAACATTAGAATCTTTTAAGAAAGCTATTCAATCACTAAGAACCGGGGAAGCTAGTATAGATTTGATAGATGATCTGTTAGTTGAATACTACGGTACTCCAACTCCTCTCAAACAAATTGCTTCAATCAGTATTCCAGAGCCTAGAATAATATTAATTTCCCCTTGGGATAAATCGAGTATTGCTAGTATAGAAAAAGCAGTGCAAAAAGCAACTCATTTAGGTCTTAATCCAATTTCTGAGAGTGCTGGAGTAAGACTAGTTATTCCAGTTCCAACGGAAGAGCGAAGATTAGCTTTGGTAAAAGAACTTAACCATAAAGCTGAAGAATTTAAAACTGAATTAAGACAAGTAAGAGATGAAGCTAGAAATGATGTCAAGAATCAACTTAAGAATAAAGAAATCTCAGAAGATGAGCAATATAAAGATTTCGAACAAATTGATTTATTTACAAAAGACTCACAAAATGAATTAGAGCTTATCTCTAAGAAAAAAGAACAGCAAATTTTAACTATATAATATGTTAACCACAATTATACTTTTCATAGGGATATTAGTGATTGTTGTCATTGGACATGAATTTGGTCATTTTATAGTAGCTAAATGGAATGGAGTAAAGGTGGAAGAATTTGGATTTGGTCTTCCTCCTAAAATTTGGGGTTTTAAGCCTAAAAATAGTGAAACTGAATATAATATAAATTTACTTCCAATTGGTGGATATGTAAAGCTACTGGGTGAAGAGGGAGATAATAGAGATAATCCTAGATCATTTGCTTCTAAAAAACCATGGCAGCGAATTGCTATTCTCTCAGCCGGAGTAATTATGAATATAATTATTGCAGTTATAGCCTTTACTATAGTTGGGATGTTAGGTTCTCAAGTAGTGATTAATGACTCTGAGATAAATTCTGATAAATATAGTAATGTTGCATTTAGAATAGCTACAGTTGCTAAAGACTCTCCTGCTGAAAAATCAGACTTAAAATTTGGAGATGAAATACAAAGTATTGCTGGAATAGAAATTGTAAATAAAGATGAATTGAACAATATTATTAAAGATAATATAGGTCAGTCTATAGATATAGTAATTGAAAGGGGATCGCAAACTTTGACTAAAACTCTAGAACCTCGAGAGAATCCACCTGAGGGGCAAGGTGCTATTGGAATTTCAACTCAGCTGACAGGAATGCAGAAATTTTCATTCTTTGAGTCTCTCAAATTGTCATTTATTCGTATATATGTGATTATAAGCACAACTCTTTATATATTAGGACAGATGATAATGAGTGTATTTACTCAAGCTCCATTACCAGCTGAAGCTGATGTTACCGGACCTGTGGGATTAGTACAAGTGGTTGGAGATATTAGAGATTTAGGATTTACCTATATAATTACTTTTGTTGGTCTTATTAGTACTAGCTTAGCTTTATTTAATATTTTACCAATCCCAGCTCTTGATGGAGGTAGAATAGTATTTGTCACCATAGAGTGGATTAAGGGGTCTCCAGTAAGTCAAGTACTAGAAAATAAATTTCATATAATAGGATATAGTGTTCTAATGCTACTATTTTTATTAGTTACAATTAAAGATATTATAAATCTATTTTAGAGTATGGGATTGTATAGGATAAAAGATGATTTAGCAATACAAATTCGCACAATATTGGATATAGATAATCAATTTGTAATTGAATTTGAATATCCTAATTCACAATTTGGAGATTTAGCCATACCTTGCTTTGCCTTTGCTAAAATTCTCAAAAGATCACCTCAAGAAATTGCATATCAGCTAAAGTTGGCTTTAGAACAGGTAGATTATATTCAAGAAGTAAATATAGTAGGAGCTTATTTAAATTTGAGACTAAAAACTTCTTATTTAGTTTGGAATACGTTACTAGATACTCCAGCTCAGTTATCTGAAGAACAAAGAAAAAAAATAACTTTAGAATTTGCCTCCCCCAATACTAATAAACCTTTGCATTTAGGTCATATTCGTAATATTGCAATTGGAGAAGCTATTTATAATATTTTACAATCTCAAGGTCATCAAGTTATTAAAACTGAAATTATTAATGATAGAGGAATTGCGGTTGCTAAAATGATGTTAATTTATGATAAGTTTCATAAAGATGAAGTACCAAATGTAAAATCTGATCATTATGCTGGTGATTTATATATTGAATTTGAGAATAAACTAGAGGAAAACCCTGAATTCATCGATGAAGCGCAAGAAATATTAAGCAAATGGGAAAATGGCGATAAATATTGGTATGATATTTGGTTAAAATTAAGAAATTGGGTGATAGAAGGGCAGCAACAGACTTATAAAAAACTAGGCACTTCATTTGATGAGCATATTTATGAATCGGATATTTATAAACAGGGTAAAGAAATTGTATTGAATGGTTTAGATAGAGGTGTATTCAAACAACATTCAACAGATAATTATATTTATGCTGATTTAGAAGAATATAATTTACCTAATAAAATTCTTTTAAGATCACAAGGTACAGCTCTGTATATAACTCAGGATTTAGCTTTATTAAAATATAGACTCTCAGAAAAGTCACAATGTTATAATTCGGATAATCTTATTTATATCACTGATTTCTCTCAAAACTTACAATTCCAGCAAATCTTTGCAATAGCTAAACAGCTTGGAATAAAACAAGAAGGGCTATATCATATTGGATATGGACTATTTCGTCTACCAGAGGGTAAAATGAGTTCTAGAAAGGGAACGATAGTCAATGCTGACCCTTTAATTCAAGAAATTGAAGACAAAGTTCAAGAAATATATTTCAAAGACACTCGATTAGAGCAATCAGAAATAGAGAAAAGAGTACAAATTATAGCCAAAGCAAGCTATATGTATTATATTTTATCTATTTCAACTAAAAAAGATATTGTTTTTGACATCAATTCATCTATTAGTCTCACAGGAAAAACTGGACCTTATATACTTTATACCTATGCTCGTATTCAGTCTATTCTAAATAAATCAGGTATTACTCCAAAGTATTTTGAAGACCAAGATTTGAATCCAGTTGAAAAAAATATAATCTTAAAATTAGCTAAATTTTCAGAAATCAGAGATCAAGCTGCTAAAGAATATGATCCTGCCTTTATAGCACACTATTTATATGAATTGGCAGAAATGATAAACTCATATTATCACTCTAATCCTATTCTAAAAGAATCTAATTTAGAATCTAAAAATAATAAATTATATTTATTAGAAAGAGTAAATCTTATAATTAAAACAGGACTAGCATTATTAAGTATTCAAACTTTAGATGAAATGTAAAGACTATGGCAGAAACAAGAAAAAAATCTAAAGACTATAAAGAAAAATCACCAGTATTACATAATAAAATTCCACCTCAGGCGGTTGATATGGAAGAATCTGTTTTAGGAGCAATTCTAATTGAATCAGATGTTTTGATAAAAATTGTAGATATACTTACTCCGGAAGATTTTTATTATGAAAAAAATGGACTCATTTATCAGATGATATTAGAGTTATTTAATAAAAAAGAGCCAATAGATTTACTTACCGTCAGTCATAAACTAGAATTAATTGAAAAGTTAGAGGAAATTGGGGGAGAGGAGTATTTAGCTAATCTAGTAGACTTAGTTCCCTCTTCAGCACATATAGAACATTATTCTTACACTGTAAAACACAAATCAACCTTAAGAAAATTAATAGCAGTTGGCTCTTCTATTGTGGAATTAGGTTTTGATGAAACCCAAGAAATTGACCATGTACTAGACCAAGCAGAGCAAGCAGTGTTTAGTGTAGCTCAAAAAGTAGTAAAGCAAGAATATGTAAAAATGAGCGATGCACTTCATGATGCTTTCGATAGGATTGATGATGTCCATAATAATGGAATTGGAATGAAGGGAGTCAAAACTGGATTTGACTCCTTAGACAATTCTCTTGGAGGACTTCAACCATCCAACCTTATTATATTAGCTGCTCGTCCCTCAGTCGGTAAAACATCTTTAGCTCTTGAAATCATAAAAAATGTAGCTATGACCTCAGGCAAGGGAGCAGTTTTTTTTAGTCTTGAAATGTCAAAAGAAGAGGTGGTAGATAGATTGATAAGCTCCGAGGCAAAAGTAGATTTATTCAAAATGAAGACTGGTAAATTACATTCACAGGATTTTGAACAATTAGCTCCAGCACTTGATTCTTTGTCAAAATCTCAACTTTTTATCGAAGATAGTCCAGGAAATAGTGTTATGAAAATGAGAGCTGTTTTGAGGAGAATTATGTCTGAAGTAGAAGAGTTAGGCTTAATTGTAATAGATTATTTACAACTTATGGAATCAAGTCTAAGAACAGATAATGTTGTACAACAAGTATCAGAAATATCAAGATCTCTCAAGAGTTTAGCCCGAGAATTCAATGTTCCAGTAATAGCATTATCTCAGTTATCTCGTTCGGTAGAAAGTCGCTCACCACAAATTCCCAGACTATCTGACTTAAGAGAGTCGGGTTCGATTGAGCAAGATGCCGATGTTGTGTTGTTTATATATAGAGAAGAGAGAGAAAATCCAGACACTGAAAATAAAGGTATAGCTGAAATTCATATCGCCAAACAAAGAAATGGACCAATCGGTAAGGTTAAATTAGGGTTCAAAAAAGAATATGCTACCTTTGTTAATTTAGATTATAGACATCAGCAAAATAATGAATAATTATGCAACGTAAAATAACTCCACCAGCCTCAGTTAATGAGCTAATTGAAGATATTAGACAATTCCCAGGAGTAGGCAGAAAAACTGCCACTAGATATGCCTATTGGTTAATCAATCAAGATCAAACTTATCTTACCAAATTAGCTAAGGAAATACACAAAATCAAGACATTAGTTAGGCAATGTAAAATTTGTTATAATACTGCTGAAGGTGATATTTGTAATATTTGTAATAATGAAATTAGAGACACAGGTACAATCTGTGTTGTAGAATATGCTGAAGATATATTACAAATTGAGAGAACTGAAATATATAACGGAAGATACCATGTCCTCGGGGGAGTAATAGACCCGCTCAAAGCCTCACAACCGGAGGATTTACATATTAGTGAATTATTACACAGAATTAAAACTGAACACATACAAGATATCATCATAGCCACAAGCCCCACCGCACAAGGAGATAGAACAGCTCAATATATTAGGCAACAACTCAAATCATTTAAAGGCAATATCAGTAGCCTAGGTAGGGGACTAGCTAATGGAACTTTACTAGAATATGTTGATCAAGACACCCTCATTGCTGCCTTTAAGAATAGGCGATAGTCGGATTGAAGATCGGGAGACAGTTAATTTTGTCCTCTTTTGGAGGAGGTGGCACGAAGTGCCGGAGGTGGATTTCGGGCGACTGAAAGGTTACCCCCTCCTAATATCTCTTTAAAAGAAATAATAGGAGGGACAAAAGCCCTACGAAAAAAAAGCAAGAAAAAACCAGCCCTTGGGGGCTGGGAGGGTATTTTTAACAATCATTTTTTGTAAATATATATGTACGATAAAATGTAGAAAACAACTCTCGTAAAAATTTTTTATTTAAACTTAATGATAAATTTAAAATTATTTTACTGATCTCTGATTCAGGGGATAATAGAAAGTATATATAACGTCTAGCAAAAACATCTATTATTACTTGATTTCTATATAGTATCCCTATATCTTTAGATATGTATCCCCCCCCTAATATTTGTAATCCGAGGTTAATACAATCAACTACACAAGTATTTATATATAAATGATCATCTATTTTTACAAATGGTGGTATTTTCACTATATCACCTCAAAGGTAGACAACCCTTAATATATAACACAGAAATAAAATATTGTAAACAACTTCTTGTCCACCCTCCCCCTGCGGGTACTCCCTCCATTTCTACCACAGGCAGACAAAGAGAGACAAAATAACTGTCCTCCTTTCCACCTACGGTAGACAAGTGGGGGAGTTTGATTGAACTAAATTCCCCTCTTGAGGGGTGGACAGCTTTGCTGGACGGGGTGGAAAAATAAATTACGAATTATGAATTTCGTAGCGGAGGGTTTATCTCTCCACTTTGTAGAGGAGACATTTCAGTCCCCCCTAAGAAAATAGAAAAAATCTCAATCATTGAATGATTGAGAAAATTGTATTTAACTTGTAGAAGTATCACCAATCTCGAGTCCATTCATGGTGACACATCTGATTAGCAGTATCTCTAACGTCTTCCGGTGTGTTTGTATTATTTATCATACTTTCCAAGACATCACTGAAGTTAAATCCAAAGTCATGATGGAGTAATGAAATCATGGCATATTTTTCATTAGTTCTAATAAACCTCAGAACTTCATCTGTAGAATGTTTTTTGACTGTAAAAGACATTGAAATTACCTCAAGGGTAGAAGACCCTTAATACATAACACAAAAATAAGACTTTGTAAACGATTTATCTTCTACTCCACATACTCAGAATAAATGTCTCCATTGAATATAGCTTCCAGAGCATATCTCAGGCTAGGTGCCATTGCAGATGGTAAGTTTTCTTTATTCACCCAAATAATCTCATCACATTTATTTGGCTCAGCATTATATACTTCTCCCTGATACGCTAAAACTTCAAAGAATATATCAATATAAATTCTATCATTTTTTCTTTCACGATAGGCAGTATGTACCAATTTGCTATCTATAATAGTAATTCCTATTTCTTCGAGAGCTTCACGATGAGCTCCTTGTTGTAAACTCTCACCCCCCTCTAGATGTCCCGCAGGTACCGTATAAGTCCCATCAATATACCCCGTATTGAATCTTCTTAGGAGACATATTTCTTGCTTTTCATTGTAAACGAGTACCCAAACTGCAGCATAGGGAAGAAATCTTTCAGACATACCTAGATATAAATAGTAATAGTATTATTATATCATATAAAATAAATCAGATAAGGTTTTTTTATATACTTATTTACCTCTCTTATTCTTATATGTAGGAATAAAATCTTTCTCTGCAAAATAATTATCTTTTTTTTTCCACTCAATAACAAATTCTTGTAATAATTTATATACAAAAGGATCTTTTGTGAGCTTCCTATTCCAAATATCTTGAGCTGAATTATATGAAATACCACAATCTGCAAAAGTTCTTTTATCTATTTCTGCTACACCAACTTGGGCAATTAATTTATCTAATGCATAGATAAATTTTGCTTCTGGTGATCCCAAGTCTTCATATTCTTTTAAACTGGTATTCATCTCTGAGAATTCTGAAAATTCACTTTGAATTTTTTCTAAAGCCTTTATTTCATTTTCTAATTTTTCCTTTTCAAAATTAGGGTTATTTTTATACATATATCCATCAAAATCTCCGGTTTTAGTCTCTACAAGGTCGTGAACCAAGGCATATTTTAGCAATAAGTTAGTATCAAGACCAATATTAAAAGAATTATTGAGATACCATGCCACTAAAGCTAACTCATAGGAATGCTCAGCATCATTTTCAAACCGTTTTGGGTCGGTATTTGCTACATAAACTGTTCTTTCAATTCTTTTGAAATTATTCACTAGATTCATAATTTTGAGTAGAGATTTTTTTAGCATAATGTAAATATGTATTCTGAATATTTGTAAGTATACCATGAAAAAGACCATAATACGTGTTATACTTAAAATGCTTACATTAAATATACTATGAAATCGAAACAATCAAAAAAAATATTTAATATTTTATCTCAGTTTTTATTGCCGGCCTTCACATTAGGAGGTCAATTAGCTATAGCATTAAAAGTCCCACAACTAGGTCTTGTACTTAACTTATTAGCCCAACCATTTTGGCTATATTCATCTTGGCAAGCCTTCAAGCAAGCTGGACAAGTAGGCATGTTAGTCAATACTATAGTCTTTACAATTATCACAGCTTTTGGGATTGTTAACTATTGGTTATAGAACTTTTAGATATAAATTTTTTATTTTCATATTACTATATAACTGAATTTATTTCTGGGAAATAATTAAATTCATCTTTTATTAATTCCATAATTTTTAACTCTGCTTCGTTATTTTTCTGCTCGAAGTCTATATCATCATAATGAATAAAACCATCAAAATCATCAGTTTTTATTTCTACCAAATTATGTAATAAAGCATACTTTAATTGATAAGTAGTTTTCAAAATACAAAATAAAAATGAGCCCCGTACGTTACGGGGCTCGTGGAAAACTTGATCCTTGTTTACGGATTAGTTTTGTTGGGATTGACTTGGCAAGCTCTGAGTTTTTCAAAGGCAGGAAGATTAAGGTCTACCTGTACATTGAGGGTTTTCAACTCTGAGCAGGCTTTTGCCAAACCTAATGCGGTAGTGATTTCAAGCTGGTCGTTTACAAGTCTAGCTTGTCGTCTGCAAAGTGAATCTATTTCGCTTGGAAAAGGTGCGGTAAATGAGAGTGCTCCTCCCATAATACTCGACCTATTATCAAAGCCGTCAGCTCTCGTTGTAAATAGTGAGGCTGAGACATTTGCTCCTCTGCAGACTCTGCCTACCCCAAATCCATTGCCAGTGTCTTTGGAGTTGTCATAAAGGGTGGTAATGTTATTCCCCCCTACTTGATTTAATGAAGAACTATTACTCAAGGCGTTGACTGAGGCATTTGTACTCCCTGCAGTGACATTTGTAGGAGAAACCTCGCCGGACAAGGCCGGCGAGGTGACTCCCACAAGAAAAAAAGTAACTCCGAAGAGTCTTTTCATCAAAGTGGGAAATTGTTTCATCAGTTAACACCCAAGAGATTCAGAGTTTGGAACTCTGTTGATTCGAATGTTCCGCTACCGAGCTCGGTGAAGAGTTCAGTTTTAATTCCATTGAATGAATTTGAGCTCTCGCTAGTCACACCGCCAAAGAAGTCATAGGAGACGGTGTTTGTAGCACCTTGGCTTTCAACCGTGTTGGTAATCGTGTTGGAATACTGGAATGTCCCAGTGCGGGCACTATCCCTAATAATTACCCCACTTGTCATTTGTTGTGCCATGGCTGCTGGTGCCATAGCAAGGGCGGTCGCGGCGACGGCGAGAAACTTGGGAAAGATCTTCATGGGTAATTCGTCGCTCAAATAGAGCGAAGTGAAAGAACAGCAAACGCTCGGATGCGTATGCTGTTAAAAGAATATATTATTTTCTTTATTTTGTCAAGTTATATCAGATTAGTTTTTATTTATATTCTGCAGTGTGCGATACTATAACATTTGAAAATACTATAAAAGGTATATTAACCAATACTTATAAAGGAGATATTTGGAAATGATGCATTTGTGTTATGGAAAGAATATTAAGGACTGGATCTATGCTAGTTATAGATAAGTAAAATGTATTTACTAGAGACCTATACCCATGCTATAGTATTTTCAGTAAATATTATCCTGAGAAAGAATATGAAATGCGGATGACTTTAGAAATATTAATTAATCCTATGGATTATGTAGCAGTCATTATAAACTTTATAGATACCTTTGGCTTTTGGCTAGAATCAGAGCTAGAATCAGAGATTGAAATTAAATTTACAAAATAAAATTATAATACTCTCAACTCTTGCATTATTTTTAATTATATGTAATAATAGATAAGCAATGTATAAATCGCGGGATAGAGCAATGGTAGCTCGTCGGGCTCATAACCCGGAGGTTGTAGGTTCAAGTCCTGCTCCCGCCACAAAAATGTATCTTTCTCATATTGGCGATATAGCTCAGCTGGTTAGAGCGCGGGACTCATAAGCCCGAGGTCGGAGGTTCGATCCCCCCTATCGCTACTAAGATGAGCTTATCCTAAGAGAGAGGTTCGTTTATTATAAATCAAGGGCGATTGGCTCAGCTGGTCAGAGCATCTCGTTTACACCGAGGGGGTCGTAGGTTCGAATCCTACATCGCCCACCCCAAATAAGTTATAGGGAAGAATATATAAGATAATGATATGAGTACACTAGCTACACCTACAGAGTTACCATTCGAACCAGTAAATATTGGAGATACAGTTCGAGTACACCAAAAAGTTATTGAAGGAACTAAAGAAAGAATTCAGGTATTCGAAGGAACTGTAATTGCTAAGCATCTTAAAACTGATATTTCAGCTACTTTTACAGTAAGAAAAGTATCACTCGGAGTAGGTGTCGAGAGAATCTTTCCTGTATATTCTCCTAATATTGCAAAAGTTGAAATTCTAAAACATAACAAAGTTAGAAGAGCAAAACTATTCTACCTAAGAAATGCAATCGGTAAAAAATATCGCCTAAAAGAAAAGGCTAAAAAAGTTATCACTACAGAATCAACTAGAAATCAAGCTGTTGAAGCTACTCCAGCAACAGAAGTTCAATCAGCTGAATAATTATAAATTAAAAATATTAGAGTAAAACCGAAACTCTAATAAAAGCGCAGGTGGTGGAATCGGTAGACACGCAAGCTTGAGGTGCTTGTGGGAAAATACAAAGTACCGTGGAGGTTCAAGTCCTCTTCTGCGCACAATGTAGTAAATCCCTCTAGATTACAATTTAGGGGGATTTATTTTATATTCAATTACAAAAATTCTAAATTTATGATAAAATTATTTATAATATTGAAATAATTAAATTATAATTTTATGGATAATATATTTTTAGTTTTTGGATATGGTGTCCCAAAGGATATTTTGAAAGATGAAAACTATAATTTTTACTTAAAAATGATTTTTAATAAAATTTATGATATTGTAACAAAAAATAATATCGATAACCCAATTATTATTACCTGTGGTGGCAAAACAGATATGTTCAAGCCATATGACCGTACTGAGGCTGATGAAATGATAAGATTTTTTAAAGCCTTTATACAAGAAAGGCCATTTTTAGAATCAATTACAAAAAATTGGAGATTTACCCCTGAGAATAAATCTCTATCCACTTTAGAAAATCTTTTGAATAGCTTAGATATAGTTCATAAAAGAGGTATTAGAAAAGCTAATTTTTTTATTTTCTGTGAGCAAACACGAGAAAATCGTATTAACACTCTGGCTAAAAAAATATTAGATAAAAATTATAATTTTATTACAATACCAATAGATTTTGATACATCTCCTAATAGGTATCTGTCTATGGAATATTTATCTGAAAAAGAAAATAAAGAGTTACAACATTCTCTATGGGCATTAGAGAGTTCTGAAAATCTAAGGAAACATCATAAAGTTTTTGAAGAAAAATTTGCATATTTTAGAACAATAGGAAATAAAACTAATATAAATATTGTAAAGGCGTGGTGGGATAAAAAATTAAAAGAATTAGATAACTGATACACCACCATGCATACAGATTATATGGTAATCGGGCGTACACGGAATGCTGATAATATTCAGCGACTTGTAGATGGAATAGAATCAAAAGGGTATAGTTGCTATAATTTTCTCAACATTCCAGCTACTCCAGAAACTCCCGATTTACCTTGGGAAGAGCAAATGAAAATAGCAGAGTCCGAGATAGATTTTTGGAATTCCACTCATTATCAAGATACTTTTAATCAAGATATGGCTGGACTCAAGAATGCTGATACAGTAATTTTACTTTTACCGGCAGGACTGGCAGCTCATATGGAAGCAGGAGTGGCCTGTGGTCTGAATAAAAAGTTAATTTTAATCGGAGAAGTAGAGAAGCCAGAGACATTGTATTTGATGTTTAAGGAGAGGTATAAGGATATTGAGAGTTTTCTTTACTCTATTTAAAAAAACACCCCGTATATTACGAGGGGTGGGATAAGTCGAGTATAATTACTCTTTCTTGATAATTATCTCATAACAAGATGGTGGGACTGTGATTGTAATTTCTGATGGATGAGATTTCGTAAAAGGCACATTAGGTAAATTCATGAGGACTGCCTGTAAATGAAGATTACTATGTAATGATATAGTATTTTGATTTTCGTTATGGGGACAAATTCTCCCAGCTGACATATCATTAATCCATTGAATATTGGGGCTATTATTATGCTCAAGTGTTGCAATTAATATATGCATAAGACGAGTCATTAATCTATAAGCTGCAATACTATCTGTATGGACTAGTCCTAATTTATGAAGTATTCGTCCTTGACTTTTTGTGAATATACATACACCTTTCTGTTCAATATTAACATATAGTGTATATGCTCTTGGCTCAGAGATACAAACTGATTTTCTCCAGATAGGGTTACATCTTCTAAAAATCTTATTTACATCACCTAATTCTGATGATATATCAGTATTAGGTCCTGCTATAATTACCATAAGAAGCCTTATTAGTTTAAGTCTGTCTTGTATTATGTTAATATCAGAGTATGCAGACAAAACCCAATTTTTCTGGATCTTGTTCAGTGGCTTAGATGCGAATCTAATAGAATAGAGGGCCATTTGTAATAGAGCAATGCAACAATATATAAACATATATTTATAATATAGTCAATATAAAATTGTACATATTTAACTAAACTAGAAGAATAATATTAAATTTAATCAAATTGTGATATATTAAATATAGTTAAATTATTATATAGAAATATGAAATACACTCCCGAGCTATTAGACAAAGTGATTAAAGAAAGCTATGAGGACAATCATATTGACTTTAAAGAGAATTTTAATTGGCATAAGTTCAATGATTATAATAAAACCAAATTAGCAAAACACATTGCTGCTATCTCTAATATGCCCGATGGAGGAATGTTAATATTTGGGGTTTCTGATTCTAAACTAATAGTTGGACTTAGTAGTGAGGATTTAGAAAGTATAGACAGGACTTGGATAGATAATCATCTTAGTCAATATCTTGATCCACTTCCTAATTATAATATGAAAACAGTAGAGTATGAGAGTAAAAAACTATTAATCTTTGAGGTGGAAGAATTTATAACTGTACCTACTATTTGTAAAAGAGATTATCCAGATGTATTAAGAGCTGGAGGAGTGTATCATAGAAAACATGCCAGCTCCATGATTATTCAAGATTCTAGTAGTATGCATGAATTGCTGGAGCTTGCAGTTAAGAAAAAGAAGGAAGCATTACTAACTTCTATAGAAAATATTTTAGATAGATAAAATTTTTATATTATTATTTTTAAGTAATAATTATTTAATATAACATATTAAATTTGCCTTTATATTAGCTATAAAATAACATTAATTACATAACTTTTGTCAACTCTTGACAAAAGTTATGTAATATGATACCTTTAATTATGCAGCTTATTTAATAGCAATTATTATATATAATCAATGTTAAATAGTATATTAGGTACACTCAATAAGACAATTTGGATAGGTGTGTTTATTATATTGATGGGAATTACATTTTTTAGTCTAACTAATAGTTCATGGCTAAAGGAAATCTCAATCAATAATAACTATATATTTTCAAATCAAGCGATGCTAAAGTCCTTATGGGAAGGCTATAAAGAAGAGTATATTGAAGAGGAAACTTTCAGAACATTAGATAAACAACGAGATGATATAACCACCTCAGAGGGCCAAAGTTATACAATGTTAAGAGCTGTTTGGCAAGATGATAAAGAAACTTTTGATAAAAGTTGGCAATGGACAAAAGATAATCTTTGGAAAGATAATAAACTATTTTCTTGGTTATTTGGTGAAAGAGAAGATGGTACTTATGGGGTACTAAATAATATTGGAGGACAAAATGCAGCTATAGATGGAGATACAGATATTGCAATGGCTCTCTTATTCGCTTATGCTCGTTGGAATGACCCTAGATATTTATTGGAAGCAGATAGTATTATTAATGCTATATGGGATGAAAGTGTTGTTATAATAAATGGTAAGCCCTATCTCACCTCCAATGATATAGAGCAATTTAATCAAGATACTGTTCTATTAAATCCATCTTACTATGCACCTTATGCATATAGAATGTTTGCTGTTATTAATCCAAATAATGATTGGCAAGGAGTTGTGGATACTTCTTATAACATAATCAATCAATCCTCAGCTTCCGCTCTAGATAAAGATAAATCTGTAGGCTTGCCTCCAGACTGGGTAGTTATAGATAGAAAAACAGGAGAGCTGAGAGCTCCTGAAAGTTCTAATATTACGACTAATTATAGTTTTGACGCCCATAGAGTTATGTGGAGACTATATTTAGATTATCTATGGTATGGAGAGAATAGAGCGAAACAATATTCTCAAGACAATAGTTTCTTGTTGTTTATCTGGAATACAGATAAGAATATCTACAATACTTACTCTCACAATGGAGAAATATTAGATAAGGGTTCCTCGCCTGCAGTTATTGGAACTAATATAGGATACTTTGCACTTGTCAATCCAACCATTGCCAAACAGATTTATGAACAAAAATTATTACCCCTATACAATAGAGATACTCAGCAATGGAGAGAACAGTTGAGTTATTATGATACTAACTGGGCTTGGTTTGGACTGGCTATCTATAACAATTTATTACCCAACTATTTTGCTACTCTCTCGGAGCGAGATATTGTAGAAGCTTATAAATAACGACAATTCTATGAAGAATACAGTAGCATATAATCCTAGAACAATCTTTCTAGATAACACTCAAGCTTCCAAAACTCTACTTATTGGAGTAGCATTAGTCTCTATAATTTATTTTATATTCATAACATTTTTCATTACTCCTAGTAATTATTGGCTGTATGGCATCCTGATTGTAGGAGAAATATTTCATTTATGGCAGATTATAAGCTATATTATAACAGTTTGGGATACTAAAAGTACCAATATATATGATAAAACTTTCTCTCCAGAAGTAGATATATTCATTACAGTAGCAGGTGAGCCAATTGAAATTATTAAGCAAACTGCAGTTGCTGCTAAGAATATAATTTATCCTAAATTTGAGGTTTATTTATTGAATGATGGGTTTGTAGCGAAGAAAGATAATTGGAAAGATGTTGAAGAATTAGCTAAAGATTTAAACATACATTGTATTACTAGAAAAATACCACACGGAGCTAAAGCTGGTAATATAAATAATGCTTTATTACATACTAGTAGTGATTACTTTGTAGTCTTTGATGCTGATCATATCCCATCAAAAGATTTCTTACAAAAAACGATGGGCTATTTTATAGATGAAAGAGTTGGATTTGTACAGACACCACAATACTATAAAAATCATACTCAAAACCTAGTAACAGAAGGAGCTTGGAGACAACAAGAATTGTTTTTTGGAGCTATTTGTAAGGGTAAGAATAAAACTAATTCTGTATTTATGTGTGGTACCAATATGGTATTGAAAAGAGAGGCCATTATGGAGGCAGGGGGTATGTGTGAGACTAATATTGCAGAAGATTTCTTAACATCTTTATTTGTACATTCTAAAGGCTGGAAATCAGTATATGTGCCAGAAGTATTAGCAGAAGGTTTAGCACCTGAGGACTTTATGTCATATTATAAACAGCAATTTAGATGGGCAAGAGGTAGTCTAGAGATAATATTCAAATATAACCCCTTATTCAATAGGGGTTTATCTTTATCTCAAAAACTACAATATTTAGCATCTGCCAGCTATTATTTATCGGGAGTAGTATTCCTCCTGAATATGATTCTGCCACTTATCTTCTTATTTACTGGAAATGTGCCACTAGTAAACTCCAGTATGATTATTGCATTGGTCTTTATCCCATATATTTATCTGGTAATGTACATTTTGCAGAGAAGTAGTAATTTCACCTATTCCTTCAAAGGTCTGGCCTTCTCTATGAGCTCATTTATGATTCATATTCAAGCTTTATTCGCCGTATTAAGTGGGCAGAAAAATGGTTTTAGTATAACTTCTAAAACACAAGTTTCTGGCAACTTTATTCACCTCAATTGGATGCATCTTGTATATATAGGAATTAGTGCCATTGGTACTTCATACTATCTATATAGTAATGGCATAACTGCATCTTTATTTGCTAATATTACTTGGATCATGCTTAATATTATAATAATATTCCCTTTCCTAAGGGCATCATTACCTGAGTTGCAGAAGAACAAATCAAATCAGAGTCTAGAATATCTTGAAACAGTGCCGATTAACTCAAATTTAACTATAGATAAATAATGAAGTTTATGCCATCTATTCAAAAGTATCGATATAATTTATGGAATTTAGATTGGATTACAATATTATTTTTTACTCTTATCAGTATTTCTATATCTATACCACTTATATATCTCAATAGTATTAGATTAGATGAGGCTCAAAGTATTTGGCAAGTTAGTCATAGTATTCCTGAGATATTAGATATTGTAGGACGAGATGTACATGTGCCTTTATACCATATTATATTACACTTTTGGCAAGGTATATTTGATAATAGTATTATATCGGCTAGATATTTATCTTTACTTATATCCATAATTTCAATCCCATTCGTATATATTTTAGCTAGTAAAATTTATACAAAAAGAATAGCTTTAATGACAACAATTGTCTTTATACTATCCCCATTTATTAATTGGTATGCTAATGAAGCTAGGATGTATAGTTTATTACTACTTTTAGCTGTATTGAATAGCATATTTTTCATCGACATATTAAAAAAGGATAGTAAAAAAAGTTGGATTGGGTTTATTATAACAGCAATCTTAGGTATATATACTCATTATTTTTATTGGTTATTTTTAATATCTAATGGGTTATTCTACCTAGTTAGCTATAAGCAATTCAATAAAACTTTATTCCTCAAATTTATTATTAGTACAGTTATTATTCTATTATCTATAGCTCCTTGGATATATTATGTAATAAGTCTTGGATCAGCAGCCAATACAAAGCCAGTATTACAGTCACCAACCTCCATTGACTTTTTCAATATATTTTCTCAATATATATTCGGATTTCAAACCGATCTTATCAATAGTATTATTCTATCTAGTTGGCCAATAATAGTGATAATAATATTTACTTCCTTACAAAGAAAATTAAAATATCCAGTCTTTAGCACTTTTGTTATATTCCAAATACTAATACCAATTGGATTAGCCTTTATACTTAGTTATTTAAGACCAATATTCTTATCTAGATATTTAATTGTAAGTTCTTTATTCTTGTACTTATATTTTATATATATTATCAATACTTATTTTAGCAAACAAATGAGAATATTATACTTAGGAATAATAGTTATAATAGGTATATCATTATTATTACAAATTTTTAGTCCTTATACTCCAGTAAAGGAAAATTTTGAAGATATTGCAATATACCTCACAGTCAAAGCAAGTGCTAGAGATGTAATTGTACTGTCAGCTCCATTTACCATATATCCTTTCGAATATTATTATCAGGGCATTACTAGTGTAGAGACATTTCCAATGTGGGATAGAAGTAAAGTATCGTCTATTCCACAATTTGATAGTTCTAAAATAGAGGAGCAGGTTAATAAAATTAAAGACGGACATCAGTATATGTATATAATCTTATCTTATGATCAAGGTTATGAAAAAGAATTCAAAACATATTTAGATAATAATTTTGAAAAGGTTGAAGAGAGAGAATTCTCTCCCGACCTTACTCTGTATCAGTATAAACTCACGTTATAATATGAAGCATCTATCTATTATCATACCAACCTATAATGAGCAAGATAATATTAAAGAGTTAATTAAGCGAATACACTCAAATATGACTAAAAATAAAATAAAGTATGAAATTATTATAGTAGACGATTTTTCGGAAGATAGAACATTGGATATAATAAGACAACTTAATGGAAGGTATCCTCTTAAGGTTGCTCTAAAAAAAGGAGCGAAAGGCAAAGCACAATCATTATTAGAAGGATTTAGTAAAGCAAGGTATAGCTCTGTAGCAATGATTGATGCAGATTTACAATATCCACCAGAACTATTATATGATATGTTAGTCAAAATGGAAAAAGTTGATATTATGGTAGCAAATAGGGTAGTGCAAAATATTAAATGGTATAGAAAATTATTAAGCCGTATATATGCTAAAGTTTTCGGTAAAATTTTACTAGGATTACCTTATGACATACAATCAGGAATGAAAGTATTTAAGAAAAAGATTCTAAAAAAGGTAGATTTAAACCCCACCCCTTGGGGCTTTGACTATGAGTTTTTATATAAAGCAAAAAATCAAGGCTATCAAATTAGTCAAATTCCAATCCAATTCGATGCTAGGAAAAACGGTAAAAGTAATGTGAATTTATGGACTAACTTTGAGCTATTATTTGGAATATTGAAGTTAAAGTTTGAGAAAATCCGTAAATAACATAAGTTAAAGTTTGACAATATATTATAAGTATATTATTATACAACACAAATATATATTCAAACAAAAGATCTAAGAGGTTTTTCTTAGGTCTTTTGTTTATATATAAATAATTATGATTTAGCTAAAAAGAATTATGGGAGATATTAACATTATAGAAATATATATATATATATAATATTGTCATTCAGTCATTTAATAACACAAATGTGGCTAGCATCTCTACATTCTATCTCATTTAATAAAAGAGTCATTCAAAATGTAAATATAAATAAAAATAAAATTGGTGTTATATACCCAATATACAATGAATCACCAGAAGTTTTAGATCTAGTTCTAGAAAAAGCTTTAGAAGTTGAAAATAAGTTGAGAGAAATTAAATTTATTTTCATTGATGATGGATCAAAAAATTTAGATAAATTAGAACCTATATATAATAAATATAATAAATTATTTAAAAATGCTGAATTTATATATAAATCTAATACTGGTAAAAGAAATACTCAATATGATGGTTTTTCAAAGTTAAAAGAATATGAATATATTATAACAGTAGATTCAGATACTCTTTTGAATTATAAAGCAATTGAGAATGCTTTAAATAGAATTGAATCCGATCAAAAGATTGGAGCGGTAACTGGTGATGTCCAGGTTTACAATAAGAATAAAAACTTATTAACAAAATTAATACAATTCAGATACTGGATAGCTTTTCATCTAGAAAGGGCAGCCCAAAGCTATACAGGTAGTGTACTATGTTGTTCTGGTCCATTCACAATTTATAGAAATTCAATTATACAAGATGTAAAGGATGATTATATAAACCAGGTTTTTAAAGGTAATATATGTACATATGGAGATGATAGGCATCTTACAAATTTAGTTATATCTAAGGGGTTTAAAACTGTACTTCAAGAAAATTCTATAGTTTATACTTATGTCCCAGATAATTTATCAGCTTATTTTAAACAACAGGATAGATGGAATAAAAGCTTTTTCCGTGAATTTATTTGGAGTAACAAATTTTATTCTAAAGTAAGCTTATATTCTCTTTATGATATGTGGACCCAGGTTATATTATCAGTAATGTTCACAGTGACATTGGGTATATTAATTTACAATTACTTTCAAAACGGAAATATAACATTATTATTTAGTTATATAACAATAATATTTATAATGGCTCTATTTAGATCTTTATATGCAATTTTTCGTACAGGTAATTTAAGTTTTATTCTATTTTCAATTTATGGATTTATTCATATATTGTTTCTAATGCCTATTAGATTAAAGGCTTTATTCACCTTAAATGATACAAACTGGGGAACTAGAGATAAGAATTCTAAGTCTAATATATTTCAGTGGATGTTCAATTATTTTGGCTTGATACTAGTTATTGCATTCATACTATCTATATTTATGGGGGATGATAGTTTGATTATAAAGCCACAAAGTGATTCTATTAATTATAACGATTCATTAGTAGAAACATTTTTAAATTGGAATATTGTTATACCATATACTTATCTTACTATCTTAATATTTTCAGTACACCAGCTTTACGATAAATTTCACTCCAGACCATTGTATCAAAATATAATTTATACTTTATTTATAACCTTAGTATGTACTTTATTATACATTAAAGTATTTCTAGGAGGAATAGCTTTTCCTATATAAAAAGCAATTAACTTTTTCCACTTTCTACTAAAATATGATATAATAGAAAATATAATCAATAAATTATAGACTTTATTATGTCGATTAAACTGGATACCATTGTAAAATATGCTCATCGTAATGGATTTGTCTATCCCTCCTCTGAAATTTATGGAGGATATTCAGCGGTGTATGACTTTGGACCTTTAGGGAAACTTCTTAAAGACAACCTCGTGCAGGCTTGGCGGGACTGGATGGTGACTTATAGAGATGATGTGGTTGAGATTGAGGGTGCAATTTTCCTGCATCCTAAAGTTTGGGAAGCTAGTGGGCATATTGGAGGATTTTCTGACCTTTTGGTAGAAGATACAGTTACTCATAAAAGATATAGGGCCGACCATCTCATTGAAGAGGCTGGCATTATGGATAATGCAGATAGTCTTTCACCAGAGGAAACAGATAAAGTTATCGCAGATAATAATGTTCTCTCTCCAGATGGGAATCCTTTAACTAATGTTAAACAATTCAATCTCCTCGTACAGACCCATCTTGGAGCAACCGTTGATGAGTCGACAGTAGCTTATCTTAAAGGGGAAGCTTGTCAAAATATTTATGTTAATTGGAAATTAGTACAAGAGACAAGTCGCAGACAATTACCATTTGGGATTGCCCAATTAGGCAAAGCCTTTCGAAATGAAATTACCGTTAAACAATATATTTTCCGTACTCGTGAATTCGAGCAAATTGATTTGCAATTTTTTGTAAAACCAGGAGAGGAAGATAGTTGGTATGAATTTTGGAAAGATTATAGATATAAGTTTTATACTGAATATTTAGGCTATAATCGAGCTAATTTGCAATTCAGACAGCATGAAAAATTAGTATTTTATGCCAAAGACGCTTGGGATATAGATTATAAATTTGGAGCTTTGGGCTTCAAGGAAATGGAAGGAATTCATAATCGTACAGACTATGATACCAAACAACATAGTGAATTTAGCGGTAAAGATTTGCAATACAGAGACCCTCAGACTAATGAAAAATATTTTCCTTATGTGATAGAGACTTCTCTTGGAGTTAATAGACTATTATTATCTAGCCTTTTTGAATTCTATAATGAGGAAAATGTGGAAAATAGTTCCGAAAGCCGTATTGTATTAAAATTTCCATATAAAATTGCCCCATATAAAATTGCTATTCTACCATTGATGAAAAAAGATGGACTAGCTGAGCAAGCCAAAGACATCTATATGAGTTTAAGAAAGAAGGGGATTATGGCAGATATTGATTTGGCAGGTTCAATAGGGAAGAGATATCGCCGGCAAGATGAAATAGGGACTCCTTGGTGTGTGACTGTGGACTATGAAACTTTATCTGAAGGGAAGGTAACTATTAGGCATAGAGATACTATGGAACAACTCAGAATAGATATTGAAGACATACCAGCTTATCTCAGCCCAGAGACATTCTCTGAATTTAAATAAATTAAAATTATAAATTTATGACAGTTATCCTTAGCCTGTACTATTTAGCACATTCTAAGGCAGCCAAAAATATGTTCTGGTTTTTGGTAGGTTTGTTTTTGATTCACTTTATAATTTCTGGAGTTATAATTTGGGGTTTAGAAGATACTATTGATGAAATTAAACAATATATTGGGGTTATAAATAGCTATGTCTTAATTTCATTGGGTTTGGCTTTAATCCTATATAGTTTAATCCCCAAAAAACCTAAACTCAAAAAAGAAAAAGTTTATCCTAAATATTATGGTACATTACCCTTTGTAATGGGTATAATAGCTCCCTTTATAGACTTCCCAGCTCTAGTTGAATATGTATTCTTAGCAATTCAGATTAATATTTTATTTGATAAAACTATCTATAGAATTATAGCTAATACTGGACTCAATATAGTATTCCATATACCAATTATGGTATTTTGGTTTATTGCTATTACTGAAAATCAAGAGATGATTACAGGAATAAAAGATAAGTTACATAAATGGGCAGCAAAAATAGATGATAGACAACCTTATGTCAATATAAGTATTGGAATTATATTGATTGCAATTGGAATATTTTTGCAGTATTGAAATTATTCAATATTTTCTAAAAATTCTTGTAATTCTGTTAAAGTAATTTTACTCTCTCCATTATGAGTACGGATACTTACTTGATTAGCTTCTATGTCTTTTGGACCCGCAATAATAATTACAGGAATCTTTTGTAATTCAGAATTACGGATTTTCTTACCTAGAGATTCTGGAGTAGTATCAATAGTGTATCTAAGTTCATTGTATTTTAGCGGCCGAGATATAACTACATTATCTAGGATTGATTTGATATTTTCAATATAATCTAATACTTCTTTAGAATCATTGACTGCCAAAACATTAACTTGAACTGGAGCTAACCAATAAGGAAATCTTCCAGCAAAATGTTCTATTAATATAGCCATAAACCTCTCAAAAGAACCAATAATAGCTCTATGTATTACCACAGGTCTTTCCTTTTCACCCTCTTCATTAATATAAGATAAATCAAATCTTTGAGGTAGATTAAAATCAGCTTGAATAGTAGCTAATTGCCATTCCCTACCCAGAACATCCTTGAACATAAAGTCTAATTTTGGACCATAAAAAGCAGCTTCTCCCTCAACTTTACGATAAGGTAAATTATTTTCAATGGCAGCTTTTTCTAAAGCTTGCTCAGCTGCCTCCCAATTTTCATCACTACCAATAGTTGTAGCAGTATTCTTGGAATCTCTTACAGATAGACTAACCCAATAATCTGCATTCATCCCAATAGTAGAGTATAGCTCCTTAATCACAGACACAATATTTGCCACTTCCTCTTGAATTTGTGAAACTCTACAGAATAAATGTCCATCATCTTGAGTGATTGATCTAACTCTAGTCAATCCAGATAGTTGACCAGATTTCTCATCTCTATAAACAGTAGCAGGTTCGAAATATCTAACAGGCAAATCCCGATAACTGAATTGATTATCAGCAAAAATTTGCATATGATGAGGACAATTCATAGGCTTCATTACAAATTCCTCATCTTTACCTTGAACCTTAAATAATTCATCTCCAAATTTATCAGCATGCCCAGAAGTCTGGTATAAATCTAATTTAGCAATATGAGGAGTCCAAACTCTATTGTAACCCTTATGACTATGCAATTGCCATAAATATTGTTCTAATAAGTTTCTAATAATAGCTCCTTTAGGTTGTAATAGAGGTAATCCAGCTCCAATTTGCTCTGAAATAGTGAATAATTTCAAATCTGCTCCGAGTTTACGATGATCCCTTTTCTTCGCCTCTTCACGATTATGTAAGAATTCTTTTAATTCTTTTTTGGAATTAAATAATATTCCATAAACTCTCTGTAAGCTCTCACGTTTCTGGTCTCCACGAAAATACGAAGCTGAAATACTATCCAAAATAAAAGCCTGAGAGTCAATTTGTCCAGTAGACTCAATATGCGGACCACGACATAAATCTACAAAATTACCAATTTTATAGACACTTACTGTCGCAACCTCTTTCTCATTAGAGCTAACTTCCTCATCTCCATAAATCTCAGTAAAGCTGGTAGTCCCATGAGTCTTGAGGTCTTGCAACAACTCAACCTTCAACATCTGTCCAGCATCCCCGAAATGCTCAATAGCCTCATCAATATTCATCTCAGCTCTCTCAACTGGTAGATTAGCTTTAATAATAGTTTTCATCTTATCCTCTAGGATAGCTAAATCCTCAGGAATCAGAGTGCGGGGGAGCAAAACATCATAATAAAAGCCATTCTCAGTCGTAGGACCAACTCCAAACTGAGCCTCAGGGAACATATCATAAATAGCAGTAGCTAGAATATGTGCTCCGGTGTGCCTTTTGGTATCTAGGGAATTTTTTTCATTCATACTATAAATTTTGTAATATATAAGGTATATCATAGCATAAAATAACAAAAATATCAAATAATGTGATATACTAAACATCATAGGAGAGATCGCATAGTCCGGTTGATTGCGCTGCATTCGAAACGCAGTATAGGGTAATACTTATCAAGGGTTCGAATCCCTTTCTCTCCGCTAAATTAAGAATAGGGATAATATCCCTGTTTTTAATTTCAGTAAGTTAGAAGAGATTCGAACTCAGGGAAGGGGTCGGGAAACTGGAGTTTACCGTGGCTGAAGTATTGAAACCGAGTGGTTTCAAGGAGTAAATCCCATTTGCGACGAGTTCTAATCTCTTTCTCCGCAATTAGTAGTTAATAATAGTTGACAAAAGTAGATATATATGCTATATCTGTACTGCATTCCTTGGGCTATTTTGCCTGAGGATTACCCCTTCACAACATCCATGAATAGTTACAAAAAGGAAGCTCAAGAATGGCTCGGTTTTCTACGAAACGGTACCAGCGAATATGATCCGCTCATCGGATACGTTCGCAAAGAAGCCGCCAA